>OHBD01000199.1_pt1 | contig 38134 bp, 23 predicted proteins | sample 1577291 | NCBI WGS metagenome assembly OHBD01 (sample SAMEA3879572, study PRJEB24766) | human gut metagenome | biome: human-associated habitat; feature: feces | place: USA | collected 1985/1987
GAATATGAAAATAGAGAAGATTATCGGACGTGAAATCCTCGATTCAAGAGGAAATCCCACAGTGGAAGTAGATGTAATGTTGGAATCAGGCTTTATGGGCCGTGCTTCCGTTCCTTCCGGCGCTTCTACGGGAGAACACGAAGCATTGGAACTCCGTGATGGCGACAAAGGACGTTATGGAGGCAAAGGCGTATTAAAAGCTGTAGAAAACATCAATGATATTATCGCTCCGAAACTTGTCGGAATGTCAGCCCTCGACCAGATGGGCATCGATCATACCATGCTGGCATTAGATGGAACAAAAACGAAATCAAATCTGGGCGCAAATGCTATTCTCGGTGTATCCCTCGCCGTAGCTAAAGCCGCCGCCGCTTATCTCGATATACCCCTGTACCGCTACATCGGTGGTACCAATACATACGTAATGCCCGTACCGATGATGAATATCATCAACGGTGGTTCACACAGTGACGCTCCTATTGCCTTCCAGGAATTCATGATACGCCCTGTAGGTGCAACTTCCTTCCGTGAAGGTCTGCGCATGGGTGCCGAAGTATTCCACGCTTTAAAGAAAGTACTGAAAGATCGTGGTCTGAGCACTGCTGTAGGTGACGAAGGCGGTTTTGCACCAAATCTGGAAGGTACAGAAGATGCCCTGAACAGTATTATTGCCGCCATCAAAGCTGCCGGATACGAACCGGGCAAGGATGTAATGATTGCTATGGACTGCGCCTCTTCTGAATTCTATAAAGACGGAATCTACGATTATACCAAGTTCGAAGGCGAGAAAGGCAAGAAACGCACAGCTGACGAACAGATTGACTATCTGGAACAACTTATCAACCAATTCCCTATCGATTCTATCGAAGACGGCATGAGCGAAAATGACTGGGAAGGCTGGAAGAAACTTACCGACCGCATCGGCGACCGTTGCCAGTTGGTAGGTGACGACCTCTTTGTTACTAACGTTGATTTCCTGGCCATGGGTATTGAAAAAGGTTGTGCCAACTCTATTCTAATTAAAGTAAACCAAATCGGTTCCCTGACCGAAACATTGAATGCCATCGAAATGGCTCACCGCCACGGATACACTACCGTGACCTCCCATCGCTCCGGTGAAACGGAAGACGCCACGATTGCCGACATCGCCGTTGCCACCAATAGCGGACAAATCAAAACCGGTTCATTGAGTCGTTCCGACCGTATGGCAAAATATAATCAGCTGCTTCGCATCGAAGAAGAACTGGGCGCTAATGCTGTTTACGGTTATAGACGCATCAAATAAATTAAAATCCTATTCAGGCACCATAAAGTAGCAGTAGAATAATTATAGTGTTAATAGTGAGAGGGTATATTTATAACAGATATATCCTCTTTTTTATAATCTATTCGGATAAAAAGTAAGAAAAACTCGTCTTCCAAACACATTCCTAAATATTTTTTCTAAATTTACAGCTAGATTTATCACAACAGTTCATTATCTAACCAAATCCCAAACACATAATTAAGTGAGAACCAAGTATATTTTTCTAGCAGTCATTTGTTTCATTGGGCTAGTGAGTTGTCGAAATGACGACAACACAGAAAATGAAATACCGGAAGGAAACTACAATCACACTGTAGTAAATCTATTAAAAGGATTTGAAGAAGAAAAAGAAGCTTTATTCGCTAAGCTGAACGTTAGCGAAGGGACATTCATAGCCCTAAGCACTGCTGCAGCCTGGACTCTGCAACCTGCAGAACAAACAACATTGAAAGATATTCGCAATGGCGTAAGCAAACCGGATGAAAAAACTTTATTGCAAAAAGTAATCCCATTAGAAGATATGTCGATCTATATGGACAACATATATGGTGGAACGATAGGAGGCTTCGTGGCAGAAGCAGCAGACGTAAAATCACTCACTAATATGTTCGATGTGTACTGGGGACTACGCCTCGACTATGAAGGTACCAAATTTTCAGAAGGCGGCTCCGGATACGCCGTTATCCGCTTCTATAGTAATACAGCATCTAAACTGACCATTCCTTTTTCACCGGAATTAGGCGGTACACAAGTCCACGCATGGCCGAACGGAGGTGGTGGATTTACAACCTCAACACTTGGAAAAGGAGGATATCCCGAGTGGGTATGCAGTGGTTATAATGCTCCTGAAGAGGGTGCGGAACTATACGAAGTCAACACAAAAGGGCAAGAACAACTGCGTTCTATCTTCAAAAATGGTAAGTGGCAAACGTATGGAACGACTGATCTTGACACTTCTGTTTCAACAAGAGAACAATCGCATACGATTCGCAACGGTGTATTTGACGGAAAGTTCATTACTACCTATGGCGAGTATGAGGGATATCCGTTTATAGTCCGTGGCGAGGTGAACGGATTTTATCATCTGACTACTGACCGGCAAGTACCCGTGGCCGGCTTGCAAGTAGTGGAAAGAGGTATATATGGTCTGCAAGTTGTAAAACAGGCAGTGAACAATGTACATGAAGTTATAACAAGATTATAAATACATACGCACGAGGGGCGAACCGTCACGGCCCACCCCTCGCTTTCTTTAACCTTAAAATCACCAATCAGTCTACTACCTTGAAGAAAACTTCTTCTCCGGACTGACTATCCGTTGCCACCCAGAGCCCAAAGTCTCCAGACTCCACAACTTTAGCCATATCTATGTTCCAAAATGCAAGTTCACTAATAGGGAGTTCAAACGAAACGCTTTTCTTCTCACCCGGCTTCAATGTCACACGAGTGAAACGTTTCAGTTCTTTCACCGGACGGGTCACGGAACCAATCTTATCCTGTATATACAGCTGAGCTACTTCCGTTCCTTCATATTTCCCGGTATTTTCCAGATCGAATGTCACTGTCAGCACATCATCTTTTTTCAGTACATCAGATGCCAGTTTGATGTTGCTATACTTAAACGTGGTATACGACAGACCATAGCCAAACGGGAACAAGGGATCAAAACCTGCATCCATATAGAATGAAGTACATCCCAGTGAAGTCTGTCCGGCCTCAACAGCAATATCATTCAGCAACACTTCATTCCGTGTAGCCGGACGTCCGGTATTGTTATGAGCGTAGTACACAGGAATTTGCCCCACCATCTTCGGGAAAGTAACCGGTGTCTTTCCGCTCGGAACAGCCTTCCCCCAAAGCAGATCAGCCAATGCAGGACCGCCCATCGTGCCCGGATGGAATGAATAGAGAACAGCAGTCGATTCTTCGACTTCCTCACCTATAGTCAACGGACGACCCGCCATCACAATAGTCACTACAGGTTTACCCGTCTTAGCCAAAGCCGTAATCAAAGCTCCCTGATCGCCTTGCAGGTCCAGATCAGCCAGGCAGTGAGCTTCACCCGAAAGAATAGATTCTTCACCCACAAAAGCAAGAATGACATCTGCACGCGCAGCGACGGCAGCAGCTTTAGCCACACTTGCCGGATTTTTCTCACGACTATATGCCAGTCCCGGTTCATAAATCACCTGTACTTTATCGCCAACCATTTCCTTAATAGCGTTCAACGGAGTCTGAGTACGAGCTTTCTCACCATCAAATATCCAAGTACCCAACTGTTCATAAGGTGCATTAGCCATAGGTCCTACCACTGCAACAGTTTTCACGGATGGCTGTAACGGCAACACTTCCCTATCATTCTTCAGCAGAATAGCCGATTCAACAGCCGCTTGCTTAGCTGCTTCCAAATGAGAAGGAGCATACATGACAGATGGTTGTTTTTCGTCTACATAAGGAGCATCAAACAGTCCCAAACGATACTTGATACGTAAAATATTGCGAACGGCCTCATCAATAGTGCTTTCTTTCACCTTTCCTTCTTTCACCAATTCCGGCAATTCCTTCACAAAAGTGTAACTCACCATTTCCATATCTACTCCTGCATTCACTGATTTCATTGCCGCTTCTTTTGGACCGGCTGCAAAACCATGGCTTATCATTTCGCTGGCAGAAGCCCAGTCCGTCACAACAAAACCATCGAATCCCCACTCATCACGGAGTACGTCTTTCAAAATGAAAGCATTCCCGGTAGATGGAACCCCATCATTATCATTGAATGAAGTCATAAACGTGGCTGCGCCAGCTTTGGTGGCAGCTTCAAAAGGTGGCAAATAAACATTGCGCAAACGGCGTTCGGGAATGAACGTAGAATTATAGTCACGTCCTCCTTCGGCTGCACCGTAACCTACAAAATGTTTAGGACAAGCAGCAATTGAAGTAGGGCTATTCAGCAAATCTCCCTGAAAACCTTCTACCATAGCAGCTCCCATTACGGAAGTAAGGTACGTATCTTCACCACACCCTTCGGCAATACGTCCCCAGCGAGGATCGCGAGCAATGTCAATCATTGGCGCAAAAGTCCACCGGATACCTACAGACGAAGCTTCAATAGCCGCTACCCGCGCACCGTCTTTTGCTACCTGCGGATTGAACGAAGCCGCTTGTCCCAAGGGAATAGGGAAAATTGTTTTAAACCCGTGAATGACATCACGTGCTATCAATAAAGGAATACCCAACCGGGATTCTTCCATTGCCACGCGCTGTAGCGCATTAATACGCACCGGATCCACCTCATTCAAGATGGAACCAATTTCACCTTTCTTAATCAAAGCACTCATATCCTCAATATTACCGTAAGAGGAAATCTGGTTCATCTGACCGATTTTCTCTTCAAGGGTCATCTTGGACAAGAGAGATTCTACTTTTTTCTCGGTTGCCGCATCACTGCCTTTATTTGCCACTTGCATACAAGAGACAAAAGGCAGAAGAAGCAAGCAAGCGGAGAAGATTTTCAGTGTCTTCATGAATTAACCTAATTATGTATATTATTACCTATCATTATAAATTGATTGTCTACATCACTAACTGCTCAGTTTATTTCTTTTGAAACACGCGTACATAATCCACCTTCATCGTTATAGGCAAGGCGCTCTCATCTACACCTTTGTATCCTCCCCAATCACCGCCCCATGCAAGGTTGAGAATGGGATAGAAAGCATAAGTGAACGGCCACACATTTTTGCCGGAACCTTCATTCTTGAATGTCATCAATTCTGTTCCATCTACAAAGAATTTCAGATAGTCGGGTGTCCACTCACAAGCATAGACATGAAACTCTGATTCTGCCGTACCAATATTGCGAGATGCAGTCTTCTGAGTGTTTATGGTATGATTATAAGCTGCACAATGAATAGAAGAAGACACGATATTCGCATCAACACCCACTTCTTCCATGATGTCAATCTCGCCACACCCCGGCCAGGGATTAGTAGAATAATTATTGTTCACCGGCATCATCCAAAAAGCAGGCCAAGTACCTTTACCTTTAGGAAGCATGATGCGAGCCTCAAAATAGCCATAAAGCCATCCAGTATTTACTTTAGCATACACACGTCCCGAATATATCTTTCCATCAGAACCTTTAAAGCAGTTGATATTTAATTTACCATCTACTAATTCCGTCACACGCTTACCACTTGCTGAACCATTCACATATTCCTGAAGTTCATTATTCACCCAACCGGACTTTTGCACTTCGTGTGTCCAATCAGTGCCGAGAGTAGTACCTTCATTAAACTCGTCATGCCAAACCAGGCGATATCCTTCGGGAGTAACGACATCACGATCCTCGACCGATTCCTGATACACAGTTACGGTAATTTTCTCTGCGCCCAAAGTAATATCCAGAGTCCCATTCCGAGAAATCTTCTTCTCATTGGGTTCCGTCATGACACTCACTGTTTTGTCATCTACCTTTTCAGCCTTTATCCAGCTATCATTAGATTTAACACTCCAATCACCAGCCGCCACAACAGATAATGTAAAGCTCTCGCCACGAGAAGTAGAATAGATATCACGTTGTGAAACAGACATTGGAACTGCTTGCGTCACAGGTATTGTAACGCGTTTCACTCCCGACTTAACGACAACTGAACCGTTTCGGGAAGTTGTTCCCGTATTTGCTTTCACAGTAACGGTAACCCTTCCCTTATCCAGAGAAGAATCCACCACTTTAGCTGTTACCCAAGAACTACAATCATCACTGGCAAAAGCTGTCCATTCTCCACCACTGCAAGTAACATTGAGCGTATATTCTCCCTCTATTGCACCAGCTTCCACCTTTTCCGGTAAGCAGACCAATATTATATCATCAGGTTGCGGATTAAAGTCATCATCACTACTTCCGCAAGCGATTAATGAGAATAAGAATGTTGTTAACGCAAATAAATGAAAAGGTTTCATATATTTATTGTATTGATTAGTTAGATAACGTGGAAAGGATTTAACCCCTCCCACGTTATCAATGATTAGTTAATCTTTAATGCTTCTGGAGTATCACGTCTTCTATGGTCACCTTCGTGTCTTCAGGATTACCACCAAAGTCAAGTACCAATGTTACGGCGTGCATATCCTCTGGTGCTTTTACATCCGAAATCCAGAACTTCACATCCATATCAGCCTCCAGCTTAATTTGCTTTGTGAAGAAAAAGTTATCATCATGTTTAATCGGTTCTCCATCTCCACCAACCTCATCCGACTGTACCAACTTCACAGTTACACTTCCTATTGTCTTGGTAGAAACCAACTTCACGCAGAAGTCATAAGCCGTTTCAGTATCAGCCGCTATGTTGGTATTGAATAAAACCTGGTTTTGCCATGCATCAGTAGTTGCCACCGGGAACGATAGCGAATAAGAAGTACCGTTAATCGTCAATGCCGGGTTCTCTATAGGCGACCATCCCGGAGCATAATAGAATGAATTGGTAAACTTTGCAGTGCTCCACAGGTTGGCTTCGCTATTCACATCCACCCAAGTTGGCTCAGGTTCTTGTATTTCAGGAACCTTGGTGCCGTCATCATTGGCATGGTCTTTCAGCACAAAGCTTTCCAATGTAATTTCCGTATTGGCTGCATTGCCACCAAAGTCGAGCGCAAACTTCAGGTTGGAGATATCCACACCCTTTACATTGCTGAACCACACACACTTCGGTTCATTGGCATCGAGGGCTACACGTTGCATATCAAGAATCAGATCATCGTTACCGTTCTGTTGCAATTTAATGGTCACACCCGGATGTTTGGTAGTAGAAGTAAGTATCACCGAAAAGTCATAGGTCTTATCTGCCGCCAAAGCAATTGCCGGGTCAAGTTCGAGGTGCATCTGAGCCTGCCATTGGTCAGTAGTAGCCTCCGGCAAAGTAACTACAAACGCACCCTTTTGATAGGTATATTTCGGGTCTTCAATCTGATTCCAACCCGGAGCATACCAGAATGATGCCACGTCGAAAGTGACTCCCTTGAACATATTGAAGTTACTGTCTTCAACAAAACCACCAAACCCCGTCATCTTTGTCTTTTCGATATCAAAAGTCTTCGTGACAGAACCATCGCTGAAGCCATTGGCATTCTTCACCTTACATTCTACTGTATATGAACCTTTCTTACGATAATACTTCGAAAAGCTATATCCACCTGCATAAGCACCATCAATTATCCAAACCGGAGAAACGCCGGGAGCGGAAATAAACTCAAAGGTTGCATAATTAGTTTCCTGATTTACGGTCACTTTAAAGTTATCAGTATAATCTGATAACTGGGGGATATTACCATTGGCGCCATCGAATTCTTCGGGCGAACATGCGGTTATTGCAAAACCAGCAATCAACACCCCTGCCATATATTTAAAAATATTTTTCATATCGTTTATTCTTTAATAAAGTTAAGGGAAACTTATTTATAATTGTTCTGAACCAAAGCCGGGTCGGAATCCAACTCTCCTTGTGCAATAGGGATATATTTCTTCTTGGCAGTCCAGGAATTGGTGCGATAGCCATATTCATCGGGAACAAGTGCTGTAGAGGCTTTATTAGCAGACGATGCTTCACTAATATCTTCGGCACGTACCAAATCCCAGTAGCGCTTGCCTTCGCCCACGAACTCAAGGTGACGTTCGTTGAGAATATCGTTAACCGTAACATTTTCAATTCCTCTCAAACCGGCACGTGTACGCACCTCATTCAGCCATGTCTTAGCTTCACCGCTTGCGCTTCCACCTGTACGGAGAGATAACTCGGCTGCGTTGAGCAGAGCCTCCGCATAGCGGTAATAGCGATAATTATTATTATAGTTCAAGTTCTTACTGGTAGGACCATTTTCATTGTTTTTATCCATCGGCCTGTATTTTGCCAGCCAGATATGAGTATCCTGATAACGCACATTGTATGTAACGCCACGAACATCCCAGCAGGTAGCATCACGACGCTTATCTGTAGAGCTGAACATTTCGTAAGTCGCAAGACGTATAGGCAGAAATCCCCAACCATCCTGACCTGTAGACCAATCATCACCACCGGGCCATTCTTTAGGAGAAATCAAAGTAGGAAGTACTGTACCACCGATATTCAAAGCAGCATTTCCCCAATCACGTTCTGCAATGGAATGCTCGTAATTGATTTCCCAAATAGATTCATTGCACCATTCACCGTTTGTTTCCCAGATATTAGCAAAGTCATTATTCAATTCGTACTGAGGAGAAGCAATAATTTCTTTCATATAACCCAGAGCTTTCGTGAAACGGCTGTTGTCATTTTGGTACATCACCATTTCGGCATACATCATATAGGCCATAGCCTGTGTAACGCGACCTAACTGACCTTCATCATCCTTACCATTTTTGTCTTTATAATACTTCATCGGCAACACTTTGGAATCAATCACAGCCTCCAGTTCTACTATCAGCTGATTGTAAACTTCGTCGGCAGTGAACTGCGGAGCCGTATAAGGAAGATTCGAAAGATTCTCAAGATAGAAAGGTATATTCCCAAAGTAATGCCACAGCATATTGTAATAGTATACGCGGAGACAACGGGCCTGCATCTCATAGCTTACACGGTTTTCCGCCGTTACATCCGTAGCCCAGCCGAGATACTTCAGTACATCGTTGCAACGCTTCACGCCCGAATAGTCAACCGTCCAAAGCGAGTTGAGCGTATTGTTCTCATCGCCTTCATAGTTGAACAACAGGTGCCAGTTTCTCATATCCGACTTGTCTGCACCACCTACCCAGAAGTCGTCACCCATAATTTCGGCATCGATGTTCAGGGCATTGTACTGATCAAATGCCCAGTCGGGCCAATGAATAGGGTCATAAGCCGCAATCAGAGCTTCCTGAATGTGGGCATCTGTTTTATAATAATCTTCCAATGGTTCACCTTTAGGATTGTTCACCTTAAGGAAATCATCACTGCAACCTACAGTAAACACTGTAGCGGCAGCCATAAAGCCTATTGCTAATATTTTATTTGCTTTCATATATTCTTGTATTTTTCAGGTTAGAAAGAAACGTTTACACCCACTATGAATGTACGAGCCTGCGGATAAACGCCACGGTCGATACCGAGAGATTTGATTCCATCAGGTCCCGAAGATATTTCAGGATCGAAGCCCCAATACTTAGTCCAAGTCACCAGGTTCTCAGCTTGTACATAGAAACGCAGACGTTCAATGGTCAGCTTGCGGGTAAGAGTCCGGGGCAATGTGTAACCCAAAGTAATATTCTTGAGGCGGAGGTAAGAGCCGTCGCATACATAAAGGTCGGATACCAACCAGTTCTGGGAATCGCCAACAGCCAGACGAGGATATTTGTTTGAAGTTCCCTCACCGGTCCAGCGGCCTAACATCCATGAAGGATAGTTTCCGGCAGAGATGTCCGAACGATAAGTACCATCAAATACATCGGCACCTGCCACACCCTGGAAGAAGATATTGAAGTCGAAACCCTTCCAATCAGCATTGAGATTCAAACCATAAGTCCAGTCGGGAGTGCCGTTACCAATGTTAGTGCGGTCATCAGAGGAAATCTCACCATCCCCATTCACGTCAACAAAACGAACGTCACCCGGAACAGCTTTCGGCATAATCATATTGCCATCTTTATTTACATAAGCAGAAACCTCATCCACATTTTGAAAAACGCCATCAGTCTTGTAACCAAAGAAGTAAGGGAAAGGCTGACCGTTTGAACCGCGTGTTCCACCGCCAGAGAATCCTTGAATACCATCAAAGTCAAGATAACCGGTATCATTACCCAGATTCTTCAATTCATTCTTAAGATAAGTAGCATTACCTTTAACAGCAAATTTGGCATCAGATACATTCCACTTATAACCAAGCTCAAATTCAAAACCGCTATTCTTCATATCGCCCACGTTACCCAGAGGTTTCGTTTCACCTACATAACTCGGAATAGGCATTCTGATAATCATACCGTTGGTTTTCTTTACATAATAGTCAGCACTGAATGTCAAAGCACTGTTCAGGAACGCAAGGTCAATACCCAAGTCAGTCTGTTCACTCTCTTCCCACTTCAAATCAGGATTGGCTAACCCCTGAGCTTTAGAACCATTAAACTTGGTGGCGTTCTTACCGAAGAGCACGTTATTGCCCATAGCAGTCAGTGCAGTAAAACCAAATTCCTCTATGTTATCGCTACCATTCTTACCCCAGCTGGCACGAATCTTGAAATTAGACAGCCAGTCACGCGTACCTTCCATAAACGCTTCGTTCATCACATTCCATCCTAAAGATGCGGACGGAAATATACCATACAGATTATTCGAACCAAAGCGGCTGGAACCGTCGCGGCGTATCGTAGCCTGGAACATATAGCGCTCTGCGTAGTTGTAACTGAGACGGGCAAAAAGTGAAGACATTCTGTGCTCTATCTCAGGAGCACCGTAAACACTGTGCTGAACAGTCGTGGTAATTTTGCCATCTTTCTCTGTAACCAGAACGCCCCCCGTAGCATAGTCAATAGAAGGGTTATTGGGATTTACCAGATTCCAACGACTCCCACCAAGTTTGTCACCCTTATACTTGAGTGCAGATTGACCCAGAACAACACCAAAGGAGTGTTTACCGATTGTTTTATCATAAGTCAACGTATTTTCAATCTGCCAGGTAACATTCTGTTGCTTTTCCGCAGATGCACTGGTATGCGATGCGTTGTTGTTACCGGACAGATAGAACAGAGAAGTCGTAGCTCCATTATAGCCCCAAAACCCCATGTCGGCACTATAGCTGAAGTGATACTTCAAATTATCCCACAGTTGCAAATCAAGAGAAAACTTGGGTACAAACTTATGAGACCAATTCTTCTGAGGATTCAATGTCATCATAGCCAATGGATTGTTCATTTCACCATAAGAACCACCGGGAACAGTATATACATTACCATTTTCATCACGCGGCAAATCATAAGTAGGATAAGCAGCAATCAAATCCTTAGCAGCATCACCTGTCAAAGTAGGAGTTAAAATGGGGGACAGATAAAGAGCGGAGCCCAAAATGGAGCCAAATTCAGAGTTGGTAGCAACTCCGGTAGAATGCGTACGCATATAAGCTACATTCACGCCCAGATCCAATTTATTCAGGAAACTACGCTCCTTGGTAGCGTCAATCAGGTTGTACTGAGTGTTTGAACGGATTGTCAGACGATCATAGTTAGAATGCCCATAGTTACCACCTACGATACCCTCCTGTGAGAAATAACCCAGTGACAAGTAGTAGTTCACCTTCTCGGATGCACCGCTGATGGTTACATCATGGTTTACAACCGGGGCATTGTCATTGAAAACAAGCTCCTGCCAGTCTGTACCAAAACCTGTAATATCATTTCCCATAGCATCTTTCAGATTGTAAGGGTCAGTATAAATAGGAGCTTGACCACCATTCACATACTTCTCATTCTGCAAGATAGCATAATCTGTGGCACTTGTCACGTCGCGCTTCTTCCATGCACTCTGCCAGCCATAAGAGAAGTTATAATTGATTTGGGCCTTACCCATCTTGCCCTTCTTAGTAGTCACAAGGATAACACCATTGGCTGCACGCGCACCATAGATGGCACCGGAAGCTGCATCTTTCAAGACTTCGATAGACTCGATATCATTCGGATTCACAAAGTCAAGCCCACCACCAATAGGCATACCGTCCACGATGTAGAGCGGGTCACTATTATTAATAGTACCGATACCACGTATACGTACACGAGGACTTTCACCCGGTTGCCCTGAAGCAGAAGTTACATCTACACCGGCAGCCAAACCTTTCAATGCATTATCCATGCGCACAGGAGACTTGCTTGCGAGGTCTTCACTGCTTACCTTAGCGATAGATGCCGTTACCACACTCTTTTTCTGCACACCGTAACCCACTACCACCACTTCGTCCAACGCTTCCGCATCTTCCTGCAACACAATTTTCAGTTCACGCTTGCCACTTACCGAAACTTCCTGTGATTTGAATCCTATATAAGAAATAGAAAGGATTGCGTCGGAAGGAACCGACAAAGCAAATTCACCGTCTATACCGGTGATTGTTCCCGTAGTGGCATTACCTTTCACCACCACATTTACTCCAGGTAAGGGCTCATTGTCCGCACCACTTACCACCGTACCTTTTATCTGTATATCTTGTGCATATACAGCAGAAGCTAAGGTAAAGCTCAGTAAAAATAAAACTGATAATAACTTTTTCATAAGTTTCACTAAATTAAGATTAACAATTCTCGGTTTCGTTCTCAATTGAACACTGCAAACATAGAGTAAAATGCAATAAAAAAAGCCCTAAGTACCCATTCTTAAATACGTCAATTCAAAATTCAGAATACGTTATCAATACGTCAAAAGCAAATAAACAATTGATAATCAGAGAAAACACTATACTTTCATCGAATACGTCATTGCATGTTATAGAACATAGAACACTATTTTTCTAAACTACAATAACACGAAAGCCGGGTAATTTATAAAGGAAGTTAATAACAGAAATGCGGGAAAACTTAAAGATTATCGGTTGAATAACTCAAAAGTGAATTTGCAACCTATCTCTTTAAATTTCCAGTTGGCAAAGCTGCCAAAGACTCCGAAATCAAAAATATTGGTGCCGATGCCATAGCCAACCTCAACATAAGGATTCAGATGCGGAACAACCAAAGCGTTCAGATAAAGACGCTCATTGAGCACATGCTGTGTATACTTCACCAAATGACGCAACAGCAGAAAGGGAGATTCATACGTCAAATGCCCACGAAGATATTTACGGGAGGAGTTATACCACCGCCCGTCAAGCAACTGGAATACGCCGCCAATTTCATCATTCCATCCCACTGGGAGATTGGAACGGGTAAAGTTGGCAAAATCCACAAAGTATATATCTTTTTGATTGGTGAAAGCTCCCCATCCAAAGCGGAGATAGAAATCACGCATCAATCCTAAGGGAATGGAGTGCTGAATATCCACTTCGACACGCTCATAGGTACCGGTACTCTTAAAAACCCCATTGATGCCCCGCTCCCAGTCCACTGAAATACTGGGATATTTGGAATGTAAGTTCACTTTGCGATCACCATTCATATAATAGTATTGCCCGGGAGTCCACGTCAGACGGACACGCGGAGCAAAACTATTGTAAGAATGGCGCATTTTTTCCTCCCAATCGGGATTATCCCCCGAAGTGGTTACACTTCGCGACTGGGCAGACTTTGTAGAAACGTAAAAAGAACGATTCGCCTCTGTACGCTTATGCATGGAAAAACCGAGATCCAGTGACAAGCCGTTTACAATCTCCCAACTATGCCGCACCTTCAAGTATAAGTCATTAAAGTAATCCAGTTGTATCTGATCAAAATCGAAAACACTATCAGGAATACTCTCCAGCTCATCCAACATCCTACTACTATAAATACGGTGTCCATTACCTACATCTATGTGAAGAGCCGCACGTTTACGTGGCCAGTAATCAAAATCAGACTTTACCGACCAGTAAAACTCATTATGCTTGAAGTTATAACCCAATCTGGGAACGATACGCAACAGGCGGTCGCCCGTAAAAATACGGTTGTACTTAAATTCCTGCCGGTAGGAGAATCCATTCTTCCCGCTATAACTCAGCAAGAACGGATTGATAAGCGGCGAGCAACGCACACTTCCCAGTTTCGAAAGATCTACCGTATAACGGCTGATAAGCGCATCACCTATCTGTCCCCAGAATTCCAGATTCTTATTTTTGGGTTTCTTATATCGATATGAAGTATCACGGCTCAAAAAGAAATCCTTATATAAGTCCTGTTCATGTACAGTTAACGGAATGGGACGTATACTCTCAAAATAAGAACTATCCTTCCTGTAAGCATTCGTATCACTGCGCAATGTGTAGGAATCCGACAGATCATACTTGCTTTTCAACCTTTTCCGATCCATCCGTGAAGGGTCTTTCTGAAGAATGGTTTTATAATCGAGAACAGCAATATAATTGGCATCGACCACATTACCCAGAAAGCGGAAAGTGGCATCCACATCATAATGCACAGGCAAAAACTCATCCGACTCACCCACATCTCCCATACGTATCATATTGTTGAAACGCAACATTTCAGAACGTCCGCTAAAATGCATTTCACGCACACTCCAGACATTCTCACTGACCACCATGTGACCGCTAACCAACTGAAAGCTTTTGCTTTTCGGTTTGAAACTAATTTTATATTGCAAATCATGCACTTTACCCATTACTGAATCGACATGATAAGAATAATACTTCATCGCATTTGGAGCCAGAGGCGAAAGGAGCTTATCATATAATAAGGTGGAAGCGTAGATATTAACATGGAAATATTCCGGCAACCTGCCGTCCAGCTCCCAAAACTCGGAAGAAGTGCCGACACTGGCTTTTACTTTCTGATCATAAATGTCGGGAGCTGTGAAATGCAAGTCACTATAAGTTTCCATCATATACTCCCTCACTCCTTTCCGGATACGGAACATGGTAGGAATAAAGCGTAAGATATGATTTTTCTTGCGAAGATTCACTTTTCCCTTGATATAAAGAGCGGCTCTATAGTCGTCGATGATGCTTTCATAAAAAGGAGCAAAGAAGATGACTTTCTTCATAATAGAGTCCGCAGAAAGCAATCTCGCATCGTAAGGATCAGGGATAGAAGCTGCCTGCGCTTTCGGACAAGCTGAAAGCAAAAGACATAGCAAGGTTCCTATACAAAAGACGTGTTTCAACGATAATACCTCCAAATATATAGGGACAAATATAGAAAAAAAGGTTGGAAAACGACGAAATACCTCTCTTTTTAAGAAACCTGACGAAAGATTCTTCATGAAAGTTAATTCAAGATTGAGTCCATGCGGTCTCCGTAACAACTCCGTACGATCTCCGTAACAGCTCCGTATCATCTCCGTAGTAGCTCCGTATCAAGTCTAAGCATATAGACACGGAGTAGGTACGGAGATAACACGGAGCAGATACAGCCCAGATATGACTTTAATATAGAAAAGAGCGGAAATCCCCCCTAAAAGAGTTTTTTCTGCAACATCTCCGAACATTTTAGGGGGTATCCGCAGAAAAAACGCATTATTTTCAATAATACCCCCTAAAAAATAGGGGTACTTCCAGAAAAAACATATAATTTTGCGCCCAACAACCAACAAAAGAAGGACAAATATGTCAAAAATGAGATTTTACGCCTTACAAGAGCTTGCCAACCGGCGCCCTCTTGAAGTTACTACCCCTTCGAACAAATTATCCGATTACTACGGAAGCCATGTGTTCGACCGTAAAAAAATGCAGGAATATCTACCCAGAGAAGCTTACAAAGCTGTAACGGATGCCATCGAAAAAGGAACTCCCATCAGTCGGGAAATAGCTGACCTGATAGCAAACGGCATGAAAAGTTGGGCTAAATCCCTGAACGTTACTCATTACACTCACTGGTTTCAGCCGCTGACGGATGGTACAGCCGAAAAACATGATGGCTTCATCGAATTCGGAGAAAATTCAAATGTAATTGAACGCTTCTCCGGCAAATTGCTCATCCAACAGGAACCGGACGCATCTTCTTTCCCCAACGGAGGTATCCGTAATACATTTGAAGCACGCGGATATACGGCATGGGATGTTTCCTCTCCCGCCTTCGTGGTAGATACGACTCTGTGTATCCCTACAATCTTCATCTCATATACCGGCGAAGCCCTGGACTACAAGACTCCATTACTGAAAGCACTCGGTGCCGTAGACAAAGCCGCCACGGAAGTATGCCAGTTATTCGATAAAAATGTAACCCGGGTGTTCACCAACTTAGGCTGGGAACAAGAATACTTCCTGGTAGACTCTGCCCTATACAACGCCCGCCCCGACCTTTGTCTGACCGGACGCACGCTAATGGGACATTCTTCCGCAAAAGACCAACAGTTGGAAGACCACTATTTCGGTTCTATTCCGCCACGGGTAACAGCCTTTATGAAAGAACTGGAAATAGAATGTCACAAACTGGGTATTCCGGCAAAAACACGCCATAACGAGGTTGCCCCCAACCAGTTTGAACTGGCTCCCATCTTTGAGAATGCCAACCTTGCCAACGATCATAACCAGTTAGTAATGGACCTGATGAAACGCATCGCCCGTAAGCATAACTTTGCCGTATTGCTGCATGAAAAGCCATACAGCGGTGTGAACGGCTCGGGAAAACACAACAACTGGTCACTCTGCACTGATACCGGCATCAATCTTTTTGCACCCGGCAAGAATCCTAAAGGCAACATGCTGTTCCTTACTTTTCTGGTAAATGTACTGATGATGGTCTACAAAAATCAGAATTTGCTGCGTGCCTCTATCATGAGTGCCGGCAACAGCCACCGTCTGGGTGCCAATGAAGCACCGCCCGCTATTCTGTCCATATTCCTAGGCAGACAATTATCGGCTACTCTGGATGATATCGTACGCCAGGTAGGCGATGACAAGATGACGGCTGAAGAGAAGACAACCCTTAAATTAGGAATCGGACGTATTCCTGAAATCCTTCTTGATACGACAGACCGCAACCGTACTTCTCCGTTTGCTTTCACCGGAAATCGTTTTGAATTCCGTGCTGCCGGTTCTTCTTCCAACTGTGCCGCTGCCATGATTGCCATAAATGCAGCTATGGCAAACCAGTTAAATGAGTTCAAAGCTTCTATCGACAAGTTGATGGAAGAAGGAATCGGTAAAGATGAAGCCATCTTCCGTGTTTTGAAAGAAACCATTATTGCTTCCGAAGCTATCCGCTTCGAAGGTGACGGCTACTCAGACCAATGGAAAGAGGAAGCTGCCCGCCGCGGATTGACGAACATCTGCCACGTACCCGAAGCTCTGATGCATTATATGGATAACCAGTCTCGCTCTGTGCTGATAGGTGAACGCATCTTCAATGAAACAGAGCTTGCCTGCCGTCTGGAAGTGGAACTGGAAAAGTACACGATGAAAGTACAAATAGAAAGCCGTGTACTGGGTGATCTGGCCATCAATCACATTGTCCCCATTGCAGTCAGTTACCAAAACCGTCTGTTAGAGAATTTACGTGGACTCAAGGAAATCTTCTCTCCCGAAGAATACGAAGTACTGAGTGCTGACCGCAAGGAACTGATACGTGAAATATCCAAACGAGTAACGTCCATCAAGGTTCTGGTGCGCGAAATGACCGAAGCCCGTAAAGTTGCCAATCACATGGATAGCTACAAGGACAAGGCTTTCGCCTACGAAGAAACCGTCCGTCCTTATCTGGAAAAGATACGTGACCACATCGATCACCTCGAAATGGAGGTTGACGACGAGATCTGGCCGTTGCCGAAATATAGGGAATTGCTGTTCACGAAATGATAATTTATCGCGCTTTGCGCGATAAGTAACGAGCTACAAGCTACAAGTGACAAGTACCTTTCGGCATGATAGCCGGGGGCAAAATAAAGATTAGAACACAAATTACACGAATTACACAAATAATGCTTTTTTTATACTTCTGATAATCAAAGCTTATCGGATTTGTTATTTGCGTAATTTGTGTAATTCGCGTTCTTTTATTCAGTTTTGACACACTCTCACGAGTACAGCGTAGCAACTCGTTACTGGTAGCTCGTAGCTCGTAACTTAATTTAGCGGCTTCGCCGCTAAATTATCATTTTCCTGCCCCCAGACTGCATCTTTTCGTGTCTTTTGTGCAATATTTAATTTTTTCTTTTTACATTTGTGCTGTATAACACAGTTTTGCAGCAGTTATGGTAAAAATGAATTTGTCAGACGTGAATGTTCCGGAGCTGATAGCCGATATGTGGGAGCCCCTGAATGAAGAACAGCGGGAATTTCTCGCTAACCATTTTACGCTCCAGAATTATAAGAAAAATGAAGTCATTCATTGCGAAGGTGAAACCCCTAAATACCTCATGTGCCTTCTGAATGGAAAGGTCAAGATTTATAAGGATGGTGTCGGTGGCAGAAGCCAGATTATCCGCATGATTAAACCCGTTGAGTATTTCGGTTACCGTGCTTACTTCGCCAAAGAAGACTACGTTACTGCTGCTGCCGCTTTCGAACCTTCTCTGATCTGCCTGATACCGATGAGTGCTATCACTACATTGGTGACGCAGAACAATGATCTTGCCATGTTCTTTATCAAGCAACTATCCTTTGATCTGGGAGTTGCCGACGAACGCACTGTTAACCTGACACAGAAACATATTCGTGGCAGATTGGCGGAATCACTGCTCTTCCTCAAAGAAAGTTATGGATTGGAAGAAGATGGCTCAACTCTCAGTATATACCTTTCGCGGGAAGATCTGGCAAATTTGTCGAATATGACAACCTCCAATGCCATTCGTACGCTATCACAATTCTCTACTGAACGTTTAATCACTATCGACGGACGAAAAATAAAGATCATCGACGAAGAAAAGCTGAAAAAGATAAGTAAAATAGGATAAAGAATAGTAGCGTCTCCCCCCCTTGACGACAGCTATACCCCTTTTTCCCTGTTTTGCCCGATTTATAAACTTAACACACATTTATGTCATGAAAAAAGGATTAAGTGCTTTGCTATTAGCAAGCCTGCTGTGTGCCTCTTCCGGCTGTCAGCAAAATCAAAAAGAAGTGGTGAACGAGTACAACATCGTCCCGATGCCTAATCAGATGACTCCCCAAGAGGGACGTTTCCTACTGAGCAATAAAGTATCTGTCGTCACAGCCGGTTGCACTCCGGAAGTACAAGCCATTGCGGACAGCTTGATTGCTCAAATTCAACTGACCTCCGGTATTTCTCTGAAAACTAGTTCACAGGAGAATCCGGAACAACCAGACATACGCTTCGTTACGGAAGAAGGTATGCTCAAGGAAGGATACAAACTTTCCATCGCACCGAATGAAATCACCCTTTCGGCATCACATCCCAACGGTTTCTTTTATGGAGTACAGACTATGTATCAACTGTTACCACCCGCCATTTACGGAAAGGTAACTGTGAAACGTGCCAACTGGTCTCTGCCTGCTGTTGAAATAGAAGACGCTCCCCGTTTTCCTTACCGAGGCCTGATGCTGGATGTCTGCCGTCATTTCTCTACGACCGATTACATTTATAAATTCATCGATATGCTTGCCATGCATAAGATGAACACCTTCCACTTTCACCTGACTGATGATCAGGGATGGAGGATAGAAATCAAGAAATACCCGAAATTACAGGAAATCGGTTCGAAGCGGAAAGAAACGTTGATAGATTACTATTATGTCAACTGGCCGCAAATATTTGACGGCAAAGAACATGGAGGATACTATACACAGGAAGAGATTAAAGATATAGTGGCTTATGCAGCAAGCAAATACATTACCGTAATCCCGGAAATAGAGATGCCGGGACATGCCATTGCCGCCCTTGCCTCCTACCCTGAACTATCTTGCAGACCGGATACGACGTATGAAGTAACCGGTACATGGGGAGTATTCGAAGAAGTCTTCTGCCCCAAAGAAGAAACGTTCCAATTCCTGGAAGGTGTACTGGATGAGGTGATGGAATTATTCCCCAGTTCATACATTCACATCGGTGGTGACGAATGTCCCAAAGATGCATGGATAAAGTGTGCACATTGCCAAGGACTGATCAAGAAATTAGGTCTGAAAGATGATACCACTCCGAATGCCATTGACGGTAAGAAACATACAAAGGAAGAAAAGCTGCAAAGCTACTTCATCACCCGCATGGAGAAATATCTCAATAGCAAAGGACGGAATATCATCGGTTGGGACGAAATCCTGGAAGGCGGACTCGCACCCAATGCAACAGTGATGTCCTGGCGTGGTGTGGAAGGCGGTATCACTGCCGCCAAAGCGGGACACGATGCAATTATGACTCCCAGCCCGTATGCTTACCTGGACCAGTATCAGGAAGAACCCGAAACCGCACCGACTACCATCGGCGGATATCAGACACTGAAAAAGACCTATAGTTATAATCCTGTTCCCGATGACGCTGACGAACTGGTGAAAAAACATATCATCGGCGTGCAAGGTAATATATGGAACGAATACATGCAAAGTGATGAACGTCGTGACTATCAGGCATTCCCCCGTGCCGTGGCTTTGGCAGAGACGGGCTGGACACAGAACAACCGGAAGAACTGGAACGGCTTCCGGAGTCGCATGGTAGAAGACTTTGAGCGTATGGACGCCATGAACGTAAAGGCATGCCGCAATTTCTTCGATGTCAATATCAATACGCACGTGTACGACGGCACATTGAAAGCCGTGTTGGAAACATTCTATCCGGATGCCGAAATCAGATATACCACGGATGGAAGTGCACCGACTGCAAAGTCTGAACTTTACACTCAGCCATTCATTTGGGAAGGCTACATCGATTTGCAGGCAGCAGCTTTCAAGAACGGTAAAATGCTGGGGAAAGTGAACGGCAAGAAACTTTATGCAAACCTGATAAGTGGAAAGCAATACACCACCACTCCTCATTGGGGTTGGATGAGCGGTGACATCTTCGGAGAGAATGATGTATTAGGCGCAGATACCACAACATTGGGATTGACCAATGGAAAACGCGGCAATATCGCTTCCTTCACACCATGGGTAGCCTTCAACCTGAATGAAAAGAATAACAATGAGCTCGTATTTTCCGTCGATCTGGAAAAACCGGCCACGATCAGTAAAGTGATTTTCGGTACACTCTATAATCCCGCTTTCCGTGTACTGCCCGCAAGCGCAGCTCGTGTGGAAGTATCCACTGATGGCAAAGAATTTAAGGAAGTAGCTCAGGCCTCCTACACCCGCGAATATCCTGACCATGGCAGGAAGATGTTCACTGATGTACTGGAGTGTACACCAACCGAAGCACGCTATATCAAAGTGACTTTAAAGAGTGGTGGCACATTGCGTAACGGCATTGACTGCCGGAAAGATTCACCGGGAGATATTATTCCTTCGGACTTATACGTAGATGAAATAGAAGTATATTAAAAGAGAAAAGCTCCGGATTGCAAGACAATCCGGAGCTTTTCTCTTTTAATATGATATTTAATATGATATTCCCCGGCCGGGAAGACCTTCTTCAGAACAGGAGTTTAGATCAAGCACTTGGATGAAAGATATCTTTCCGCTTCAAGTGCTGCCTTACAGCCGCTTCCTGCTGCCGTAATAGCCTGACGATAATGCGGATCGGCAATGTCACCGGCGGCAAACACACCCGGCACTTTCGTACGAGGGCTGTCGCCTTCTGTAATGATATAACCTGTCTCGTCTGTATCCAGATAGGGTTTGAAGATATCTGAGTTCGGTTGATGACCGATAGCCAGGAAGAAACCATCAATAGCCAGGTCGTAGCGTTCTTCATCCGATTCACCCATACGTTTCACCAGATGAACACCTTCCACACCATTCTCTCCGAACAAGCCCACGGCATTGTGCTCAAACAGCACATCTATATTCTCATGCTTCATCACACGCTCCTGCATGATTTTGGAAGCACGCAGGAAAGGCTTCCGCACAATCAGATAAACCTTCTTAGCCAGTCCGGCCAGGTAAACAGCCTCTTCACAAGCCGTATCACCACCGCCGACCACTGCTACCACCTTCTTGCGATAGAAGAAACCATCACAAGTAGCGCAAGCGCTGACACCCATACCGGCATATTTCTTTTCATCATCCAATCCCAAATATTTGGCAGTAGCGCCCGTAGCAATTATCAACGTATCAGTTTCAATCACTTTCTCTTCGTCAATCGTTACTTTGTATGGAGCCGCACTCAGGTCGGAAGCGGTTGCAATACCAAAACGCAGGTCTGCACCGAAACGCTCTGCCTGTTTGCGCAAATCATCCATCAATTGCTGGCCACTGACACCTTCCGGATAACCGGGAAAGTTCTCCACATCTGTAGTTGTCGTCAACTGACCACCCGGCTGTAATCCTTCATAAAGCACCGGAGAAAGGTTGGCACGCCCTGCATAAATAGCCGCAGTATAACCGGCAGGACCAGAACCTATAATCAGACATTTTACTTTTTCTGTTTCCATAATCGTTATTTATATATTTAGTTATTATCTATCTCAGATCAATCACTTCAGCAGTCGGATACGCTTTCTTGTCAAAAGTGAAAAGATGATCGCTGTATGATTCTCCCGCTTTATAAGATGTAATACGAATAGCCACACTATTTCCACCCTTTTGCGTCATGCTGATACATAAAGGCTGAAAGGTGTCTTTCGTTACATAAATAATAACGCACTGCAAATCCTTCTTTCTATCAGAAGCGGTTAATATCACCTCATAAGCAGGTTTACCTCCATAAACATCAGTTTTACCCAATTTCATGTGATACCCTTGCTTGTAAATAGACAGCAGGGCATAAGGATTGATACTTTGTAACTCTTCAGGGGTAGGTTCAGAAACGTTCACTTCGTCACTGTTTGTGAGATAGCTCCATTGCGTACGACCATCAAACCAGGTTTTCACCCCGTCGGCATCCAACAGGAACTTTTCCCCTTTCAGACGGATAGTCCCGACAGAACTCCCCTGTAAAGCACCTTTCGCATACGTCTGAACCGTAAAATCCGCTTGAATACCTCCCGCCTGACGGAAAGCAGTGGCTGTACGATCCAATATATCTTGGGCATCCAATTTCTGTGCCGAAAGCGGTAATGCCAGACCGAACAGGCAGATACAGATAAAAAGAAGATTCTTCATCATTAGTTTAACACGATTTACAGTAAATTGTTCAGGCGCATTTGCAGGTCATTTTCATCGACACAAAGCACTTCACGCGCTTTACTGCCTTGTGCAGGTCCCACAATACCGGCTTTTTCCAATTGGTCCATCAATCGCCCGGCACGATTGTAACCGATAGCGAACTTCCGTTGGATCAACGATGTAGAACCTTGCTGATGGATGACAATCAGGCGGGCAGCATCTTCGAACAACGGGTCCAGACGTCCCATATCCACATCTCCCAAATCACTTCCGCCGCCATCTTCACCCACATACTCCGGCAAATAGAATGCAGTAGGATAGCCTTGTTGCTTGGCAATAAACTTAGTAATCTCCGCTACCTCCGGCGTATCGATAAAGGCACATTGCACACGTACAGGATCTGCCCCTTGCAGGAATAACATATCACCACGCCCGATCAGCTGATTAGCTCCGGGACGGTCGAGAATAGTACGCGAGTCAATCATGGCAGATACACGGAAAGCGACACGAGCCGGGAAGTTCGCCTTGATTGTACCGGTAATGATATTCGTTGTCGGACGTTGCGTAGCGATAATCATGTGGATACCCACCGCACGCGCCAACTGGGCGATACGGGCAATAGGCAACTCTACCTCTTTACCCGCCGTCATAATCAGGTCGCCGAACTCGTCAATCACCACCACAATGTAAGGCATAAATTTATGTCCCTTTTCAGGATTCAGCTGACGATTAATAAACTTCTCATTATACTCCTTAATATTGCGCACGTGCGCGGCTTTCAATAAGTCGTAACGGGTATCCATTTCCACACAGATGGAATTCAGCGTCTGCACTACTTTGGTTACATCCGTAATGATAGCGTCTTCACCATCAGGCAGCTTGGCAAGGAAGTGATGTTCAATCACCGAATAGATGCTGAATTCTACTTTCTTAGGGTCTACCAGCACAAACTTCAGTTCAGCCGGATGCTTCTTATAAAGCAAAGAAGTGATAATGGCATTCAGTCCTACAGATTTACCCTGACCGGTGGCACCGGCCACCAGCATGTGCGGCATCTTGCACAAATCGACCATGAAGACCTCATTGGTAATCGTCTTGCCCAAAGCAACCGGCAAGTCATAAGTAGACTCCTGGAACTTCTTGCTACCAATGATACTCTGTCCGGAAACAATCTTCGGATTGGAATTCGGAACTTCAATACCGATTGTTCCTTTTCCCGGAATCGGCGCAATGATACGAATACCCAATGCCGAAAGGCTAAGAGCGATATCATCTTCCAGACCACGAATCTTGGAGATACGGACACCTTGCTCGGGAGTGATTTCATACAGCGTCACCGTAGGCCCCACCGTCGCCTTTATCGTACTGATTTCAATACCGAAACTGCGCAGTGTATTTATAATCTTATCTTTATTGGCATTCTGCTCCGCCATGTCGATAGTAGGCTCGGCATTCTCATAATGCTTCATCAGGTCGATAGTAGGATAACGATAGTTTTCCAGGTCGAGACGGGGATTATAGGGTTCCTTTTCCGGGCCTTTATATTCGTCATCATTTTCAGTAGCTTCTATTTCGAAAACTGGCTCTGCCGCTTTTTCGTGGAAAGGAGGTACAGGGTCAGGGACAGGTGTCTCAATAGTCATAGACACTTCTTCACCCGATACCTTGGCAGGCTGTGTTTCCGTAACGCCACCCAAATCCAATGTAATTTCATTTTCCGGCTCTTTTATAGGTTCGGGAATTTCAACGGGAGCCTTTTCTTCTTTTATATCTGCCACATCAGGAACAGCAACCGGCTTTTTCTTTCCCTTTGCCGTCCACGAGTCCGTAAACTCTTCGGGGGTTTCTCCCTTCTCTTCTTCCTCTTTCTGTTTGCGCTTCAGGAAACTAAGACTGAACAATCTGCGCAACCAGATAACCGTACGTGCGCTGAGATAGATAAGGAAGCAGATAGCAGTCACCAACAGAATCATCCAAACGCCCGGAACACCTACCTGCGATACCAACCAATTGCTGACATTATACCCGTGCATACCGCCCAGATACAGGAAAGAGTCTTTATACTGCTCCACAAAGGCAAAGCCGAAGAAGACAGAGAACCAAACCAACAACAACGAACAACCGATAAACCACTTCCAGAGGCGAACCACCCGTACACGCATCAACTTCAGCCCCGCCACTGCAAGGAATACAAGAATGAAGAAAGATGAAATGCCGAAACAGTCATTAATCAGATAACTTGCCAATTGTGCGCCACGCGAACCGGCATAGTTCTTCACCCCATTATTGGTAGAAGCCAATTCCTGTGCATTGCCCGAATCAATGATACTTTGATCCGCCGCTCCCGTAAAGAAGAACGAAGAAAAGGCCAGCAGCAAGTACACAGAGAAAATGACCAGTACCAAGCCAATAACAAAGTGAATCGTTTCGTTTTTGAAGATTGCCCTTATTTTACCAAACAGGGAAAGGGATTGCTCCGTATCTTTTGTAGAATTTTTCTTAGCCATGAAATAGAATTCCTTAGTAAATGAATGATAGATTGGTGCAAAAGTAATAAAAATATTGCTCTCTTTATAACCTTATCTTCTAAAGATTCTTCAAATAAAAAGGGGACATCAATCCCCCTTTTCGTTAAAGACTTCTCAGTATCTGTTGATTACCTCTCTCGCTTTGTTCACAGCAGTGGCGGCTGGCACTTCCCGCAGGCTCTGCTCGTCGAACATTTGCAATGCTCTATCCATATTCCTAATGGCAGCTTTATTGCCCTTCTTCCTGAATTCATCCTTCAGAATACGCACTTTTTCAAAAGCCTGCACCCCCTCAATCAGACGTTCCATGCGGACAGACGAACGGGCATCGGGGTAAATCAAATAAGTGTCACCAGCCGCCCACGCAGTGAAACGACTGTCCTGCAACGGATTCTTCACCCAGCTATTCAATGCCCAACGGAGATAACCGTCCAGATTTTCCTTAGCACTATGCCACGCCAACCATTCGGCTTCGGCCGGCTGACTGAAAGTGAACGTGTTAGGACGAGGTTCTGTGCAGCAAGTGTAATAGGTAGTCACTTTTCCGGCTGCACGGCGTGAGTGGATTGTTTCAGCCGGAAATCTTTCGGCAATCGTGATGCAATAATCATCCAGCTCATCCGCCAGTTCAGCATGATAAGTTCCCGCCAATGAAACCTTGAAATCTTTATCAGCTTTGCGAATCACCGCCAATGTTTCCTGCATGTCCTTCATGGGACGCTCGTCCATAGCGATATGGGTGATATCGAACCATCCTTTTTCGCGCAGATGGCGGGCAAACGATTTCAACATGGTCATCCAGAACTCCTCGTAAGCCACTTCGCCCGGCTTGGCATTCAGATATTTGAATGAGTTGCTCGCCTGGTCGAAGTATTGGAAAGAAAGACGCCAAGGCACCATAGAGAAACAACTGATTTGTTTCCGGACGCCTACGCTCATCATAAATTCCACCCACCTGTCGAACACCGTGTAATCAAAATACCAGGTACCGTCAGCTTTCTTCAGCCAGGTCACCATACTCTCGAATGCGTCATAAGTCTGCCCGTTCCAGGGTTTGTGCATAATGGAGGCGGTAATCACTTTTCCGCCTGCATCGGCATACAGTTTCATCAAGGGACGCATCAGGTCGAAATGCTTTTCGCTGAACGGCTCTACATCATAATAGCGTGCCACAGCGTATGGATTCTGCCACAAATCAAGATGGAAAGCCCATTCGGAAGGAACAGGAAGGGTACGGTTCTTCACATTGATAGTCAGTTTCAGTTCAGACAAGGCAACGTCTCCGTTCTTTACAGTGACCGTTCCTGTATATCTTCCGGCTTTGACTTGTTGCGGCACCCGGATGCTGATCCAGCCTCCCTGGGCAGAATTGGCAGGAATCATCAAGGAGGGGGTAAGATGATCGAGCACATCTGCCACCAGCGTGGAATCAAAATCTACACTGTTGCGATAACCGCATGCGCCTAAACCATCTTTATTCAATTCATCGGTCATGACGTACCGCACAAAACTGGTTTGGATATCGTCTTTACTGATGGTTTCACCTCCGGAAGTCAGGTCACTGACCTTAAAAGTCAGACTGTTCAACGTCTCGGGAGTCCATACTACTAACTGGGCAGATACTTTCTCACCTTTCCAGGCCGTTAGACTGATTGTTTTCTTTATTTCACGAATGGCGGCAGGTTCTTCTTTCTTGTACCGCATATCCGTACTTCCCCAACTGACTTGCGGGGTTTTCACTTCTGACCATAAAGCCGGATTAACAGCTACCGGATTGGGGGCTTCCTGATAATATCCGGAAGTTTGAGCGTTCAGGGATACTGCGGAGAGCAGAAGAATTCCCAAAAGAAAATGTTTTGTCATAGGTTTCAATAAATTAGTTTAAGAAACAAAGAATCTACATAGAGTTTATCCTCACTTTTGCCTACACGCTTACACTCTTTCCCTGTATCCCTTTATTCATCGGCAATACAGCGCGGTGTAAGCAAGCGTGTATGGAGTGTAGGCTATTTTACCTACACTCCATACATTTAAGACATATCTCACTCAGAATCTACTGATTACACTTCTTCAGCACATAAATCGGCTGTTTCTGCAATCCCCTATTTTCCAGCTTTCCTTCGTCACAAAGACGTCGAATATGCCGGGTAGCAGTGGTTCTTGTCATTCCGCTGAGAGAATAGAAATCTCCTTTCGTCATGAAATCGTGCGTAGTGAAGAAATTTTCCACCCGTTTGTCAATCTCTTCCGAGGTCAGTTTCTTCTGCAACACATTCCGTTGTTTTAACGGCTGGACTTTTATGTTGCCTATCTCGCTCCGCAGTTCGATATCGGGGCGGAAGGTGATACTTTTCAGTTTCACCTTGGTACTTTTCCGTTTGGTATCCACCTTCACCGGTTCGGTGCAGGTCAGTGTGGGACGGAAGTAGCCGATACCGTCCAGGTGCACCTGGCGTCCTTCGCCCAATTCCCGCCCCATGAAGTGCGACAAGGCATCGAGCACGGCCGAAACATCGGTTTCGGTCAGCGAACAATATTCTTGTATAAACCTCCGTAGTTGGGCGGTACCCGTGGAACCGTTCAGCCGGATGCGCGGGTGCAGGGTTAGTTCTTCGTCCTGCTTGTCCTTGGTTTTGGGATTCTCGTACCAATCAAATAATATTGCCATTGTTCTTTTGTTTTTTCGCACTCCTGCCCTTTTCTGTGATGTTCAGGGTAGGGAGTGCTTATGTTAATCTCCTATGTTTCTTTCGTTGGCTGCCTATGTTTCTTTCGTTGATAAGTAATGTTTTTGCATTGCCCACAGCTGTGAAATACGTGCTTCACAGCTATGAATCTGCTGCTTCACAATTATGAAGCACGTATTTCACAGTTGTGGGCAAGCCGAAATAATGAATACAAAGATAAAGGAAAGGCAATGTAAAAGCAAGGAAAAGGCAATGTTTTTGGAAAGAAATAAAGGATATCCTCACTCCCCCCCTTAAGAGGGAGCTCCATTATAGATGATTATATTTACTTCCAGCTACCCTTCTTGCAAAGAATGAAGATTTACAAAATAAAAAACAATATTTATTTTCACCGAATAATCCCATATTTTGAACGTTTAATCACAGTTTTGAACCCGATAGCCTGTATCAGCAATTTGATAGTTTTGCTATTTATATAGATTGTTTTACATTTGATTTATTGTAATATATTACTCAAAATATGAAACGATTAAACTACTTATGCTTGTTAACAGCCATCGCTCTATCTTGTACTTTTCAGTTCACTAAAGCTCAAACTGTTATGTACAAACGTATCATAACTGTCATAAATGGCAATAAACAAACAATGAACGATGATGCACATTACATCACTTTCAACAATAAAGGCTGCTACGAGTCCGACAAAAATGGCATATCTGATAATGGAAGTAATTTTATTAAGTTCATCAAAAACGAAAACAGCTTACATTGTTACTTTGGTAATGGATTCTTTGGAAATGCTTTTTACTATTTTTCTTCGGACTATTCTCGATTAAACATAAAAGTTGATGATATTACCCACGTTTATATAGTAGAAACATCACCACAAACAACAGCTTCCTTACGCAAAAAGCGAGAAACATCTCCAACCGGCAATACTATTATTGTACCAATGCCCATTATTGTGAATGAGAGTAATAGCTCAAATAGTAACAGTACACCATCTACTAAATTACATCGTAATACATGTAGTTATTGTAAAGGCACCCGCATTGACCCTTCACCAACATACGGACCTAATTATACGGAGGAAACGAATCTCGAATATTGCGATATTTGCCATGCCACGAAAGGTAGGCATTATCATGCTAAATGCCCAAGTTGTGGCGGTAAGGGGTATTATGAAACAAGATATTAAATCAAAAAACACATAAATATGAACACTAATTATTTATTCTTCAACTCCCGTGATGAACTTCTGAGAATAGACATTGCTAAGATTGTCTATTTTGAGGCAGACGGGAATTATACAAATATCATCCTCTCAAACAAATTGCGCGGAATAGTATGTTTAAATCTGACACAAACAGAAAAAGCACTGGCCGAACGTTTGAAAGAAAAATCAAGATGCTTTGCCCGTATTGGTAAACGCTACATTATTAATCTGAATTATATTTATCAGATTAATGTCATCAAACAGCGCCTCGTATTGAGCGATTATTCTTCGTTTGCTTATCAGGTAGAGATTTCTAAAGAGGCATTGAAGAAGTTGAAAGAAGTTTTGTTAAACATAAAACAGGCATAGGATAATTATGGAACTTATAATAGGAAGAGAATCACAAAAAAACAGATTGCGTATCAGTGTCAATAATCAGGATTTTTTTCTTGGTGACATCGGGAGTGTACCACAATCAGTTAGTCGCCAGCATTGCAAACTTGTGATAAAAGAGAAAGGAAATTATGTGGTTACTACTATAAAAAACGTGACTTACGTAAATGGAACAGAAATAGAATCCAAACACATATCTGACAATGATCGTGTAGAATTGGGGAACGATCGCTATTATTTGAATATAGCCGCAATATTAAAAATGATTTCAAGCGCATCCCCCGCAACTTACCCCATTCAGCACCTTCAAAAAGTCTGGAATGAATTTCATGACACCAAACTCCAGATACAAATAAAAGAAAAGAAATCCGCAGCAATACGATCGGTAACAAGCGTGTTTTCCATGTCCGCCATTTGCTGCGGTTTTATTCCCGGTATAGCAGAATATACTTCGCTGCGCATATTGCTATACTCTGTTGGCTTTTTGTTAGGTGTATATTTCTTTGTAGTTACTTACCGTTCATCATCCACACTCCCTAAATTTCTGGATGATTTAGACAAGAAGTTCCACGAAGATTACGTGTGTCCTAATCCGGATTGCCATCATTTTATGGGTTATCAGCAATATGATGACCTAAAGAAAATGCCCGGTTGCCCCTATTGTAAATCCAAATACACAAATGTCAGCAGTTCTGTAAAACCTATTTATTAATACAAACAATTATAATATGCAGTTACAATCAAAAACCACCTTGCAAGAAGGAAAATATAGAATTGAAACAGTCTTGGGACAAGGGGGATTCGGTATAACTTATCTGGCCACTCAAAAAATTGTAGTGAAAGGTGCTATCGGTGAATTGGAAACAGAAATCAAAGTTGCAATCAAGGAATTCTTCATGAAGGATGTTTGTAACCGGGATTCCCATACTTCATACATCACAATACCTTCTGTTGGCAGTAAAGAGATGGTAGAACGTTTCCGTCAGAAATTCATAAAGGAGGCTCAGAACATCTCGCGGTTAAAACATCCCAATATAGTTAAAGTTTTGGATGTTTTTGAAGAAAATGGCACTGCTTATTATGTAATGGAATATATCCCCGGAGGTTCTTTGCAGCAGTACTTATCCGAAAACGCGCCTTTACAGGAAACCGAAGTATTGTATTATATACGGAAAATAGCCGGTGCATTAGATTATATCCACGAACAGCACATGATTCATCTGGATATCAAGCCCGGAAATATACTTAGACGCGATAATGAGGAGCCGGTGATTATTGATTTCGGTTTATCCAAGCAGTATGATGAATGGGGATATCAAACCAGTACGACTCCTGTAGGGATAAGTGCGGGATACGCCCCGATAGAACAATACAAAAAGGGAGGGAACCAGACCTTTTCTCCATCAACTGATATTTATTCATTAGGAGCCACACTATACAAGATGATTACAGGAAATACGCCACCTGATGCCAGTGATATAATCGACAACGGACTTTCCTTACCGGAGAACATATCTCCGGGTATAAGAGAAGTTATACGAAAAGCGATGGAAACCAAGCGCAGCGACCGTCCACAAACCATCAGTGAGTTCTTGGCTATACTTGATGACAAAGAGAAGCAGTATGATGAATCGAATGAAGAGACTACTATATTAAACGAAGAAATAAAAGAGGAAAAGCAAAATAACATACAGTCCATAACACAACAAACGATAAAAAAAGAAGTAAAACAAAAGCCTAAAAACAAAAAGATATATTATATCGGATTATCTTGTATTGCTGCAATTCTGATAATATTCGGTATCAAGAAAGGACTGGAAGATGAGAATAGTCAAATCTTAGATTCAGGCGTCGAGAAGGATTATACATCTTTGTATATGCCCTATAAAAACGACAACGGGAAGTATGGGTATGTAGGTCCCCTTAATATGAATGAAAAGATTGTTATTCCGGCTAAATATGATTACGTCTCAATGACTTTCTCTGAAGGATTAGGACATGTTCGGCTTAATGATAAATGGGGTTATATCGATAAAACCGGAACAGAAGTAATTCCATGCCAATACGATGGAGCAAATGGTTTTTCTGAAGGATTGGCAGCGGTTGAATTGAATGGTAAATATGGGTATATTGATAAATCCGGGACATTAGTCATTCCTTATAAATACGATTTAGTATCCGAATTCTCTGATGGGTTAGCTTCTGTTAAACTTAACGAGAAGTGGGGGTTTATTAATAAGAACGCTACAGAGGTAGCACCATGTAAATATGACGATTACTATCCCACAGACCTTTTTTCTCGCGAAGGATTTGTGATAATAATAGGGAATAAATATGGAGCTACAGATAAAAATGGCAAAGAAGTGATTCCTTGTAAATATGATGATATAACAGGGTTCTCTCAAGGACTATCAGCAGCTAAACTCAATGAGAAATGGGGGTATATTGACGCAAATGGCAAGGTAGTGATTCCTTTCAAATATGATGGTGCCGGCGGGTTCTTTGGAGAATTGGCATGTGTCGAACTTGGTTGGGAAAAATTTTTTATTGATAAAAATGATAAAAAAGTAGCTCCTTGCCCATATACCTCTATCTATCCTTGCGATGAAGTAAAAATATCAAAGGTTGAATGCAATGACAAGTGGGGCTATATTGATACAACAAACGGCAAGGAAATAGTGCCATGCAAATATGAGCACACAGACTATTTTTCTGAAGGATTAGGAATTGTTCGACTCAATGGCAAATATGGATATGTGGATACAAACGGCACAGAAGTCATTCCATGCAAATATGATGACACAACCGGATTTCATGGAGGATTAGCAGAGATTAAATTGAATGGCAAGTATGGCTATATAGACAAAAATGGAATAGAGGTAATCCCATGCCAATACGATAAAGCATTATATTTTTCTTCCAGAGAATTAACGCTTGTAAAACTTGGAAAGAAACATTTCTATATTGATAAGAAAGGTAATAGAAGAATAACGGTTACAGAAAATATTATTGAGCCTTATTATTATTAATCTACTTATACATAATTAACATGCAATTACAACCAAACATCCCCTTACAAGGTGGAAAATATAAAATAGAAAAGGTCTTAGGCCAAGGTGGTTTTGGTATCACTTATTTGGGTATACAAGGAAGTTTAAATCGTAAGGTCGCTATTAAAGAATTCTTTATGAAAGAATATTGCGACCGCGACGAAGCTACCTCACAAATCACGTTAGGAACTGAAGGAAGTCATGAGTTAGTAGAACGTTTTCGTCAGAAATTTATCAAAGAAGCTCAAATCATTGCAGGACTAAACAATGTACATATCATATCTATTTATGATATTTTTGAGGAGAATGGTACTGCTTATTATGTGATGGAATACGTGGGCTGTGGTTCATTAAAGGATAAGATTGAAAATTATGGTGCTATACATGACTCGGAAGCTTTACTTTATATCCGGCAAATAGCTGACGCTTTAAAGTATCTTCATGATCGTAAAATCATGCATTTAGATATTAAACCTTCCAATATTCTCCTTCGGGATACAAATGAGGTTGTACTAATTGACTTTGGGATATCCAAACGATACGATGGTACAGGTGAACAGACCAGTAGTACTCCTATTGGTATAAGCAAAGGTTTTGCTCCTTTAGAACAATATAAACAAGGCGGGGTAAAAACATTCTCTCCTGCCACAGATATTTATTCCTTAGGAGCAACACTATTTTATTTATTGACTGGAAATCAACCTCCTGAAGCCAGTGATGTAAATGAAGAAGGACTCCCTACATTATCAAATTCAATATCTAAATGCGTCGTTAATATTATAACAAAGACCATGTTATCTCGACGCAAGGAACGTCCTCAAAGTATTGAAGAATTTTTATTACTATTAGAGATTGGTGATACTTCATTTTCAACATATAAGGAAAAGAGTGATGAAACTACAATAATTAACTCAGAACAAAGTATCTTATTACAAGAATCTGACCCTACAGAGAAGGAAGATACTACCCTGAAAATATCACAAAAAAAGAAAACGAATAATACAAAAATTCATTATCTGATCAGAGCTTCTCTAGTGCTTCCTTTATTCCTAATTGTGAGTTTTTTTATAGATAATATTATAAAACCAGATAGACATATTGAAAATGAAATATCAGCAAACTATACAAACGTAAAAGACAAAGATAAAGACAATAAATTAAAACAAAAAGGGACTCATCTTGGCTTCAATTCTAAAAATGGAAAATCACTTTATTGGGCTAATGGTAATCTTACGAGTGATTTCAATATTACAGATTCTCCATCAGAGCCGGGTGGATTATTTGCTTGGGGAGAAGTTGATCAGACAGTTAAGTTAACCACCACCGAATGTGTGAAATATGATTATGAAAAGTCTAGAATATGGATTAGTGAACATTATGGAGGGACTAATCCACCAGAAAATATATGTGGTACAGAATTTGATATAGTATCCATTAAGTTGGGTAAACCATGGAGACTTCCGTCAAAAGAAGAGATTGAACTATTAATTAAGAACTGTCTTTTCTCTCCTGCAAAAATAAATGGAGTGCCTGTTATTAAGGTGACAAGTAAAATAAATGGAAATTACATTTATATGCCCCAAAAACCTGGTTATGGCGTATGGCTAAGAGACGATCAAACAAATAAACTCTTTTTTAGTGATGGATATGATTATTTACAAGGTAATTATTGGACAGGATCGTTAGTTATTGATGCTCCTATTAATGCTTATGTTATAAGTGCAACAATGGGAATAATTCGTAAGTTTATCAGAAATAGATACTTGGCAATACGCCCAGTCTTTGAAATAGAAGAACAAAACTGATTTTCGTACATAAATCCCCATATTTCTGTAATATACCTTATGAAATATCCGGCTTATAAGATGAAATCGATACCTTTGAAACAAGATAAGAGGAAACAATTATAAATATAAAACAGATTTAATAACCATAAAAATATCAGCCTTATGAAATCGGAAGAAACTATTCTCAATCAGCATGAGAACGAAAGTAAAGAGAAACAATCGTTTGACAAACAAACAAAAGAGAGGCAAGAACCACAAGAACAGACTACTAAAGCAAAAGGCTCCTGGAAGCAAGTTGCAATAGGTGGAGTATCTGGAATTTTACTAGGTGGTGCAGGTACATTCTTCACAGGTTCGGTTAGTGCTTATAATGATCCGGATGCACCCGGTCATGGCAGCCAATCAGCTGCCGGAGAAGCAATTCCTGTTTCAGAAGATTCGACTATTACCGCAGAAGGACTTCCGGTAGCTACCGTAAGTGATGATATGTCTTTCAGTGAGGCATTTGCAGCAGCACGTCAGGAAGTTGGCCCGGGTGGAGTATTTGAGTGGAACGGAGGCGTATACGGCACATATTATGCAAATGAATGGAACGAAATGACAGCAGAAGAACGAGCTGAATTTGGCAACCATATATCTTATGGTACAGGAGAAAGCACTTCGAACAATGAAGACGCCAGCCAAATCGATACAACTACAGAACCCGTATCTGCCGAAACTCACACAGATGATATACCGAGTGAAGAAAGGATTGAAGAAGAGTTGGTCGTTAGCGTAGAACCAGAAGACAACGAAGCATTTAATGAAATTCAAATAATAGGTGTCGATGAAGCGACAATGGAAGACGGCTCTGTGGTGACTATCGGACAAATGGAAATAGATGGCCAGGAAGTTTACGTCGTGGACGTCGATCATGACGGCACTTTTGACATTATGGGATCAGATATAAACGGGGATGGAGTCATCAGTGAAAACGAAATATATAATATACAGGATGAGGAAATACAAGTAGCAGATCTTCAACAACACTTGGATGTCAGTACCCCGGATAATTATTTAGCAGACTTGCCAGATTATACGAATGACGCTGATCCGGTTGGTTTTGCTTAACATCTAAAAAGAATAAGTCATGAAACGAATATTGTTTTTGGCAGCCTGTTTCAGTTTCCTTTGTTGGAATGTTTCAGCGCAAAAGATTTATTTGATCTCCGTCGGGATAGCAGATTATCCGGGTACAGAGAATGACCTTAGTCTTCCGGCTAAAGACGCGGAAGCCATTCAATGGGTCTATCAAAAAAATCGGAAAGCGGAAACTATACTGTTGACCAATGAACAGGCTACCCGCAACAGCGTGTTAGCTAACATGACCAAGCTCTTCAGTAAAGCTGCGGTTGATGATATCATTATTCTCTTTTTCAGCGGACATGGATATAAAGGAGGATTTGTTGGGTATGATGAAAGAATATCCTATCAAGACGTAAGAAAAATAATGGCTAAAAGTGTATCGAAAAACAAAATGATATTTGCAGATGCTTGTTTTTCGGGCAAGATGAGGACTTCAAAGAATAATTCATCGGCATCCCCATCTTTGTCTTCTCTGAAAGTCATGCTCTTCTTATCTTCCCGTGACAATGAAGTGTCAATCGAACGCCGCTCTATGCAAAACGGATTCTTTACAACATGTTTGCAGCGTGGCTTACGCGGAGGAGCCGACGCCAACCGTGACAAGATAATTACCGCAAAGGAATTATTCTTATTTGTAAGCAAAGGAGTAAAAGAACTGTCTGATGATAAACAACATCCAGTTATGTGGGGTAAGTTTGATGATACAATGCCGGTCATAGCGTGGTAAAACAATAAAAAAAAGAAAGCAATGCAACCAGAATTCGTTAGAGTCAAGTGCCCTAATTGCGGAGCAGTCCTGACCATCAAAAATATGATAGGTTTGAAAAACAAGTCTATCCCTTGCCCGATATGTAAAAAAGTTTCCCACTATGTAGACTATAAGAAGCCAAAGCAACAGGCATCACAGTATGATACAGACATCACCACAACAACAGGAGATGCCACACAGTTGGGTGACAAATCACATAACAATCTGAGTCATAAAAGCATTGGTAAACTCAAAAAGCCTGGAACAAACGGATTATATTCCCTTTCACCCGGCAAGAATACTATTGGAAGAAAGGCTCAATCATCCAATGCTACCATACAGATTGATACAGACGATCCTTACATGAGCCGTATACATTCTGTTATAGAGGTGTGCAAAAAGCAAAACGGTGACTATATCCACTGTCTTTCGAATGCGCAAAACAAGAATGCCACTTACGTGAACTCTCTAAAAATAGAAAAAGATGACCGTGTAGTGTTACATGGAGGAGATACCTTAAAAATGGCGAATACCGTGTTGCAATTCGTTTTTGACTCTGAAGATGAAACAACCATATAAACCGAAAAACATAAAGGAAATGATATATATACTAAGACCACTGGCAATCTGCGAGTTAGGACAGCGAACGAATCAAGAAGATTCTATATTTCCACATTATGGGAAAGCAACGGAGCACGATCGCACCTTCCTTGTTTGTGATGGAATGGGAGGACATGAATCCGGAGAAATAGCCAGCCAGACTGTATGTGACACCATGGGCAATTATATTTTAAAGCATACTCTAACAGGAAGTAGCTTCACAGACGAACAGTTCGATCAGGCATTAAATGCCGCGTATGACGAATTAGATACAAAAGATAACGGTGCAGTGAAAAAAATGGGGACTACAATGACTTTCTTGAATTTCCACGACAATGGTTGTCTGTTAGCTCATATCGGAGACAGCCGAATTTATCATATTCGGCCCTCTGAAAAGAAAATCTTATTTAAAACACGTGACCATTCACTCGTGAATGACTTAATTGAGATAGGAGAAATAACGCCTGAGGAGGCTAAAATATCCAAACAAAAGAACGTTATAACCCGTGCCATGCAACCCAATCTTGAAAGACGCCCTAAAGCCGATCTTAAACACATTAAGGATATTCAGCCTGACGACTATTTCTTTATGTGTTCGGACGGGATGCTGGAAGAGACGGAAGATGAAAACCTGTTGAACATACTATCCGAAACGGATAATAGCGATGAGGAGAAATTGGAAATATTAATAAAAGTAAGTGAAAACAACAAAGATAATCATTCGGCATATCTCATTCATGTGTTGGATGTCATATCTGAGAAGAAGGTTGAAAAGAAAGAAAAATTTGAAGAAAATCCAATTGAATCGATTTTAGGCAATAGTGTACCGATTGCAGCAAAGATCGTAGCCAAGACTCCAAAAGATATCCCTAAACAAAAAAAGAATAAAAGACAAAAGCGAAGACTTTCTATTATCA
>OHBD01000200.1_pt1 | contig 38057 bp, 54 predicted proteins | sample 1577291 | NCBI WGS metagenome assembly OHBD01 (sample SAMEA3879572, study PRJEB24766) | human gut metagenome | biome: human-associated habitat; feature: feces | place: USA | collected 1985/1987
ACCCCTCAGTCAAACCTTCGGTTTGCCAGCTCCCCGGCCGGGGAGCCTTTTGGTGTGCTATACAAGCTCAAACGATAACCACGCGAAGCGGGATTTCACATTGCGGAAGCAATATTTCACTGCGCATCCGCGCAATTTCACCCTGCGTCAGCAGGATTTCATCGCGCGTAAGCGCGCTTCCCCCTACCTCCTCCTGCTATTCCCGCGGCAGCGGTTGCGGCACGAGGGCTGCTGCTCGATGGGCGGTATCGGCTTAGGCGCGGCTGCGGGCTGCTCATTGCGCACATATGGGCGGGGTACGAACGGCTCCGCGTTTGCGTCCGGCGGGGTGAAAAGGCGGTTCGCCCGCTCAAGCAGGGCGCGGCCAACGTCGCTTTTCGGCTCCGTTTCGCCTTCCTCGGCACTGCTTTGCACAGGAGCAGACTTGAGTTGCTCCTGCGGCGAAGTTGGCTCAGCGGGGCTGACAGGCGGCAATAACTGCGGCTCCTCCCGCGCGGCTGTGCAGGGGCAGCTCTGCCGCTTCTGTTCGCCCTGCCGCCGTGCTTCCTCCATGCGCACCGCCGTGAATGCGCGCTCCCGCGCGGCTGCGCTTATGCCGTAAAACGCCGCGCCCGCTATTGTTCCATCCATCAATATTATCGCGCCCGCAACGTCGTTCGCCGCAACGAAATAGCCCGCGCCGTCCGCGTCGGCCCGCATTACCCGCCCGCGCCTGAGCATTGCGTAAAGCGTTACGCTTCCCGCCTTGCGGCATTGGAGCATCGGCTCAAGCCGCGTGCCGCCCTGTACGCAGCTAAGCTTCAGCGTGCCGCGACAGGCGGATGAATTGATGCTCCTTACGGGCAATATGCGCGTTTCTGCCATACGATACTCTCCTTATCGCGTCCAAACGGGCGCGTTTTATAATAATAAGTATATTTAACGCCGCAGGATTTATGATATAATCATAATCGGATAGAAACCGCACAAGGAGGCTTTACAATAAATGGAAACAAAGGCTGAACCGCGCAACGAAAAGGGCCAAACGCTGGCCGAATTCCTTGCCGCATATGATGAAAACAAGTATCGCCGCCCGTCCGTAACGGTGGACATGGTGGTATTCACGCTAAATGAGCGGGGCGAGCTTTGCGTTATGCTTATACGCCGCCGCAACCATCCCTTCATAGGCCGCTGGGCGCTGCCGGGCGGATTCGTTGAAATGGACGAAGAACTCAGCGCCGCCGCCGCGCGCGAATTGCAGGAGGAAACCGGCGTTACCGGCATACCGCTGAGGGGCTTCGGCACGTTCGGCGCGGTTGACCGCGACCCGCGCACCCGCGTGATAACCTCCGCGTTCTATGCCGTTGCGCCCATGGGCAGCATTGCGCCCCAGGCCGGGGACGATGCCGCGGACGCAAAGCTTTTCACAATAAATACCGAGCTTGAAGCATACAGCGCAAGCGCCGAGCGTTACCGCATAACGCTCACCAACGGGGAAGAAACGCTGCATCCCCGCGCGCTGATACGCTATGACGAACTGGGCTCCACGGAAGCTATGGCAGTACCCATAGGGCAGGGCGAGCTGGGCGGGGACCATGACTTGATACTTTTCAGCGCAATGCGCGCATTGAACGACCTTCCCCGCGAAAGGGCGGCGCTGGTGCTGAGCAGGAATAATCCGGATATGTTTGTTGACGCCGTGCGCGCGCTGGACGTTGCGCTTGGCGCAATACCCGAAAGCAAATGAAAAGAAACGCAGTATATACGGCGCTGCTTACAATAGCATCGCTCCTTATAATAACGGCCGTGCTTTTCACCAGTCTGCAATTCTGCATGAATCAGCGGGACTGGTACTATAAAACCTATGTAAAATACAATACGGACAAGCAAACCATGATGAGCAACGAGGATATGACAGAGGCCATATTCCGGCTTGTAGATTACATGGAGGGCCGCGTGGACAGCATTCAGCTAAGCGTTACCGAGGCCGGACGGGTGGTTGAAATGTATAACCGGCAGGAGATAGACCATATGGTAGACGTGCGCGCGCTGTATCAGGCGTGGCGCGCCGTGCGCACATACGGCGGCATACTTGCCGTAATAATAATCGCCGTATGCATGCTGACGCTTCCCAAGGGGCAAAGGATAGGCATGCTCTGCCGCGGCTTTTTGATAGCGGCGGCTGTATTCGGCGCGGTGCTTATAGCGCTGGGCATATGGGTTGCGGTGGATTTCAACAGCTTTTGGACGGAGTTCCATCATCTTTTCTTCACCAACGACCTTTGGCTTATGGATTACGCCACATGCCGCATGATACGCATATGCCCGCTTCCGCTTTTTAACGAAATTGTTGTGCGCTTTGCGCTCATGTTCCTTGTTCCGTTCGCGCTTATGCTTGCGCTGGCGGTATGGGGCAGAAGAAGGAGCCGAACGAAATGAATTATTATGAAAAGGCGCTGCTCGGCGCGGAGGCTTACCGCCTAAAGGATAAGCCCGTAATGCTTGCGATAGAAAGCTCCTGCGACGAAACGGCGGCAAGCATAGTGCGCGGCGGACGCGAGGTGCTGAGCATGAGCGTGTTCACGCAGATTCCTATACACCGCAAATACGGCGGCGTTGTGCCGGAGCTTGCCTCCCGCTCCCATGTGGAAAAGGTGGGTAGCGTTGTTGCGGACGCGCTGGAGCAGGCGAATTTAAGCATAGCGGACGTGGACGCCGTAGCCGCCACATACGGCCCCGGGCTTGTGGGCGCGCTGCTGGTGGGCCTAAGCTACGCAAAGGGGCTTGCATACGCCGCGAACAAGCCGTTTATAGGCGCAGACCATATCGCGGGCCACATTGCGGCGAATTATTTAAGCTATCCCGATTTACAGCCGCCGTTCGTATGCCTTGTTGCAAGCGGCGGGCACAGCCACATAATTTTGGTTGAGGGCTATAACAGCTTTAAGCTATTGGGCTGCACGCGGGACGACGCCGCGGGCGAAGCGTTCGACAAGGTGGCCCGTGCGCTGGGGCTGAATTATCCCGGCGGGCCGGAGCTTGAAAAGCTTGCACGCGAAGGCAACGCCAATGCTTATTCCTTCCGCGGCGGCTTCAACGAAAGCGACAGCCTTGATTTCAGCTTTTCCGGCATAAAGACGGCGGTAGTCAATCTGATGCATAATGCGGAACAGAAGGGCGAAACGCTTAACCGCGCGGATATTGCCGCAAGCTTCCAGCGCAGCGTTGTGGATACGCTGTGCCAAAAGGCGGTGCATGCCGCCAAGCTTAACAATGTCAGCACGCTTGCCCTTGCGGGCGGCGTCAGCGCGAACACCGCCCTGCGCACCGCGCTTGAAAAGGCGGCGCGCCGCGCGAACCTGCGCTTCTGCCGGCCGGACATGCGCTTCTGCACGGACAACGCGGCAATGATAGCCTGCGCCGCGCACTATGCGCTGCTTGAGTCCGCCCCGAGCGAACTGAGCCTGAATGCCGAGCCGAGTAAGGAGCTGGCGGAGTAGGCTGAGAGAGAATATAAAAGTAAGGGGACGGGAGGCCGTCCCTTAATTATTGCCGAAAGTTTATAAGATGTAGCGGCGCACAACTCATGTCAAAAATGGCGCACAACTCATGTCAAAGCATATTTATGCATATAAATAGAAATAGCCCGGAGAAATTCTCCGGGCTTTAACCTGTGTTACATTTAATTGTTCTTTGTTATCACGGCATCATATGCGCCATTTGACGCCAGACTTACCATTAACGCATTGACAATGCAAAGGGCCGCCGATTCAGGAGTTATGCCATCAGTAAACGCTGTGGCGGCTATAAGAATTATAAGCGCCACAATATAAGCGAATAACCTTGTGGGTATGCGATCGATGAAACCCACACCCTTAAAAACCTGTGTTACTGCAATAGTGGCAGCTGTTGCGCCGGCGTAGGTAGCGAGTACACCCCAGTCGAAAAACCCGACATGCGCAGCAGGTTCGTCCGTGGTCTGTGCAAGCGCAGCAGGCGCGCATACAAGCGCAAGCATCGCTACGAATACAAGTCCAATAAATACTTTTCTTTTCATATTTACCTCCATTATTTTATGGCATCATGTGCCAGAATAAACTCATTCACCGCCGCAACGGTTTTGCGGCCACATATGCCGTCTGCATCACCGCACGGATAGCCGCACAGGTCAAGCGCTGTCTGCATGGCGCGTATATCCTCGCCGCGCTGCAACGGAGATTCAATGCGGAACACCCGCCGCTCAGGCGCCTTGTTTTCCGCTTCTTCCGCCAACGCCGGATGCTTGCCTTGGTGCGTCCAAGTTCCTTTGTTAAGCGGCAGCTTTACCACGCCTGCGTCACGGCCCTTGGCTTCGATGGTATAGCCGCCGCCGACATACACGCCTACATGTTTCATCTCGCCGCCTTTAAGCCTGAAGACAAGATCTCCGGCTTCGGGCTGCCATTCGCCGATCTTGCCCTGCTTGTTGCACTGCGCGTACAAGCCATTCGCGTTAACATCACCCTTTATCAGATGCTTAACATCCAGCAGCCAATGAACTATCAAACCCGAACAGTCAAACGCATACAGCGGACGCTTCTTAGAAGCCCGTATATAGCGCATACACCGCGCAGCCTGTATCAAATTGCCTTTTTCCCGCCTGCGCACCCATGCCGATACGTCCGGCATGGTATCTACGCGCCGGCCCTGGGCGCCCCACACATATGCATCGCCTATGTGTGATTCAAGATAGGTAATAAACTCAGTTATCTTACCCATTTTTTCACACCTATAATAAATACAGCTGCCGCTATAAGCGCAAAACCAACAATGCCCGTCTTATCGCCGGTCTGCGGCAAATCAGGCACGGTGGGCTTTACTTCGGCATCCGCATCAGCATACCACTTTGCTGTTGCCTCGGCTCTGCTGCGCTGCCCGAAGTTGGCTATAAGCGCGGCATCAGACATATATATTTTGCCGCTGTAAACATCTTCTATGGTCATGCCAAGCGCCGCGAGCGCGCGAGACAAATCACCAAGGTTGCCATCCGCAATATCCACGCTTACCGCAACATTGTTTCTACGTTGAAATTCAAGTTTGTCTATTGTAACGGTGTTGCCTGCGATTATTATGGGCTTGCCGTTGTATATAAGTTGGTCGGCGGGCGTAGCAGTCTCTATCGATGCCGTTACGGCCGGATGTGCGCCCGTAACCGTGGCGGCTATCACATTGCCGTCTATATACAGCACTTCCAAGTCGCCGAGCCGTATATCGCCTTTGACATCATTGCCGCCGCTATCCGTTATGCGCACGCTGAAGTATACGACCTGCCCCACCGCCGCAAGCTTGTCGGGTACGGTCGTATATGCCGTGCCGGCAGTGGTATTTACCCGGTCAAGCTTACTCACGGTCACGGTATACTCCGGCGCAGGGTCGGGCGTATATGCCCAGCCCATAGCCAATGTGGGTATGCTTGCGCAAAGCGTAAGCGCAAGCAGAAGTATAAGTATAGTCTTTTTCATTAAGTTTCCTCCTTTATTTTTCCAAAGTGAAAAGCGCTGCAACCTGCGACGGCGGATAAAGCAGCGGATCCGCGGGCTGGATGCAGACATACACGTTATCGCCTTCGCGCACTCTCATGCCCACGCTTGCCGCCATGTTGTACACATACGGATACACGCCGTTATCATCGGGCGCGGGGCGAACGCCGTAAATCGCTTCCATACCCGTGCTGAACGGCGGCTGGTGCGCAGCCGATGTAACTGCCTGGCGGCAGAACCCAACCATGCCGTTATATAAAAAAAGGTCATACTGCTTGTATGCCTTCCCCACTTCCCATGGTGCAAACCCGTCTATAAAGATACCCACCGTTGCAATGGGAGCAGCCTTAGCCGCCTGCGCCTGTGCGGCTCCCGCGGCTATGTACTCCGCTTCCCGCCTATCTTCGTTTGCCCGCCAAGCGCGGGCTGCGTCTTTAGTCCGTATCGGCATCGTTTTCTTCACCTCCTTCCATTATGTCTATAATCTCCTGATATGCCGCTATCTCCGCTTCGACCTCGGCGGCTACATCGGCAAGTTCGGCAGCATCGATAAATGCCTGTTCTCTGTCTGCTTCGGCGCGTTTTCTCAAGTATTTTGCCGCATTCATTATGTATATTACCTCCTAAAAACTTACTATCGCGCACGGTTCATACACAGTTATGTTGTTTTCACTCTGCGCATGGCACTTTACACCCAGCGCCCACGTCTCAGCAGCTTTGGTAGTATTGGCAAACCTATGCTGTTCTCCCAGCTCTATTTTCTCCCATGCGGGTATTGGGTCGTTATAGTTGTTGCACGCCCGGAACTCTATCGTGCCGCTCTGCATCTCGTACTCACATTCAACCTTTATTTTCTGCGGCATTTTGTCCGTTTGCCCCAGCAGCGTAGTAAACTCCACCTCTCGTGGCGGTATGGTGTCGCTCAGTACCAGATTGTAGCTGCCATCCGCATTAGGAGCATCCGACACAAGACTATTAGATGCAAGAATTAAAGCGGGGCGGGCGTAGTTAATGCTGGCGGGCGAGTACGTGATGACGAAGCCGTTGGAGTGGACGTACACCACAGCCGACGCCGAGGCAGGCCACCGCGACCAAACGCCCACCGCTTGGCCCTGCTCGTTATAGCATTTGCGGCTCGCATTATCCGTAAAATAGCCGGGATCCTCCGTTGTGTCCGTAGCATATGAGTCCACGCCGTATTCGCGTGCGGACAGCGCAAACACATGGCGGTTTATGCTCACCACCTCGCCCGCGTCATTGTCATATACCTTTATGGCCGTGGGCATTATAAGCGCCTTTGTAGCCTCGTCAAACCTTCCGTAAAACTCCGCTTCATGCTTTATGTCGCATTGAGATTTCTCATAATTTACTTCGGTTTGGGCGTTGTTCCACTTAAATGCGGATTCACTCGTGCCCGTGCCCGTTGCCTTGTCACGCAGCATAAATACGCCGTTTTTATACGGGTTCTTATCCACCGTGGCAATGATGCGCCACGGCTTGCCCATGGTGTTCTCTCCATTCGTTTCCATCAGATTTACAAGTGCCCCCGCGGGCAAATCGGTGATCGGTCGGCTCATTCGTTCATGTTCTCCTCCTTAAATATATCTTCCATTTTCGCGTCACAGCGCAGCATCAGGCCGCGACAATTTCCCTGCATCAGGTGCGCACGGCGCGATCGGTAGCTTTGCTGTATTTCTCCATGCGCAGCGCCTGCCCTGTACATGGCTTCATATCGCTTTATGCCGCGCTTCAGCGCGGTCTTGGCCGTCTGCCGCAGTACGCGCACCACCTTGCCGGTATCCGTCATGTAAGTGCGGAACCCAAGGAACTCTATCCCGTGCGCAAGCGGGAATATTTGCGTCTTGTCGTTAAGCCGCAGCCCTATTGCGGCGAGGCCTGCCTCAATCTCCCGCCGCAGCTCTTTCAGAAAAGCTTTGTCACTATGAATGATATAGAAGTCATCCATATATCTGCCGTAATACCGGCAGCGGTAAACCTCTTTTATGCGGTGGTCGATTTCACATAATTCAAGGTTTGCCAAAGGCTGCGATGTACGCAGCCCGAGAGGTAATCCGTGCGATGTAAGCCGTACATACTTGGCAAGCAGCGCCATAACACGCGCGTCCGACACGTACCGCTCGGCGCGCCGCAGCACGTCAGATTGGTCTATGCTGTCAAAATAGTGGTGTATGTCGCATTTCAGCACCCAACCTTCAGCGCCGTGGCAGCGATAATACTCACCCATGAAAAGCTTCAGCCGGGCGAGTCCGTCACTTGTCCCGCGGCCCTTAACGCTTGAGTAGCAATCCCGGATAAAAGGCTTTGTCAGCCAATCATACAGCAGCCCATCCACAAGCGCGTTCTGTACGATTTTATCCATCACGCAGGGCGCTTGTATCTGCCTGCGCTTCGGCTCAGTCACCCAAAACTGCCGCAAAGGACGCGGTTTGTAGGTTTCGCGCCGAAGCTGCCGGGCAAGGTATTCTATAGTTTCAATCTTATGCGCTTCCGCCGCGGCATGTTCCGCATCATTACGGTGCCCGCGCATTGCACGGTTAAAAGCCCGATGCAGCACATCGGGCGTATACAGTATTTCATAGTTCATATAGGAATGCCGTTTATTCCGCACCGTCCCACAGGACGGCACGGCCAACATTATGTATTTATCTTTACCGACAACGGCAAAGATAGTATGCAGCCTCCTTTGTGTGGTGCACCATGCGGGTCGCTCCGCAGTCTCGCGTTCTCCACAGATCGGGGCGGGCGTAGTTATTGTTGGCGGGCGAGTTCGTGTTGACGTTGCCGTTGGAGTTGACGTACACCACAGCCGACGCCGAGGCAGGCCACCGCGTCCAAACGTTCACCGCTATATCAGGCTGCACACTACTAAACGGATTGCTCCCTTTTGCGCCATGCCATGCACATGTACTTGACATCGCGCACCTTCTTGCCCCAATATTGCGCCCGCTGTGCGTTTATGCGCCCCGTGCGCTCAGATACATCTATCAGGGCGAGCAAGTAAGAGCAATCCCGTATAGCCTGTTCCTGCGCTTCCAGCCTTACTTCGTATGGAGTAGTGCCGCCGCGGCTTATGTCATTAGCCGTGACTATATGCCGCAATATATCCGCCGCCGTATCGCGTATATACCGCACAAGGTTGCCCCTTGTCCAGTTAGGATATATGTCCTTGTTTTCGGTTATTCTCAGCGTATAATCCAGCATTTCCATTGCCTTTGTGGCAATCCGAAACTCAGGCACTTTATCACCTTGATACGATTGCGCGTTTTGTGCCATAGTAGCCTCCTGTCGTTATGATGCAGTCTTCTGCGCTTGCAAAGTCGCATATATACATTTCTATAGCATTCAGCGACCCCGCGCCTTCTTCGTCTGCCGGAAGCTGTTCGCCGCCTGAAGCGCCGGTCGGATACACATTAAGCGTCACGCGGTCGCTTGTGATGCAAGTCTCGTTGCCGTCCGCGTCCTTGCCGTAGCCCATAAGGTATATAGACCACTCGCCTGCGCTCAGATTAAGGCCTGCGCGCGCCGTAGATTCACCATTGGCGTTCAGCTGCGTCTTGTATTTCTTATCCCCAAATTCAAGATACGCCCACACTTCGCGGCCCTGCCAATCCTCACTGAGCGCTGCCTTTATTGTCAGATAGCGTACCGTTCCGGCAACAACATAGCCGCGAACCATAAGCAAGCGTTGCCCACGCACACGCAGCTCTATGTTAGCCATCCGCCGCAGCCTCCTTCGTCAGTATATCGATTATCTCATATGGGTCATCACCGCTTGCTTCTTCTATCGCTTCATATTCAAATATTAACCGCGGCTCATCGCCTGACACGTCCACACTCACATTCACACGGCGCGCTTTGCCGTCCGCATCCGTCTCCGCAAAAGCCGCTTCAATAGCGGAATCGGGCGTTGTCCACTCCATGCACGCCGCGTCCGAATAGCCTATAAGCGCGGCCATTACCGCGGGCTGTGTGTATTCAAAGTCGCCATGCTGCGTGTAAACATATAAAACGGCCCCTGTAATGGGGTCGTAAAGCACTCGTCTTATGTACATTCTGCTGCTCCTTATACGCCATATATGCGATATTCGTATGTGCCGATTGTCCAATAACTGCCGCTGAGCGTGCTATATGCCTGACCAGCGTTGACCGTAAGCGTACCATTGGCAATTGTGATACCGGGTGCTTTATTCGACCAACTCGAATAGTCGTTAAGGTCTGTACGCTTCGTCATATATGCACCGGTTCCGGCATCTATATCCATCATCTGTGCAGCGTCTATCGAGCCGAATTTGCTGCCTTCATCTTCGCCGTGCACAGCTTTGTTGCTGCTGCTAAGCAATCTGACAAATATAACCTTAGGTTTGAACTTTAGTCCGGCAACGCTGAATGTTGACTGTGCTGCGTACTTATTGGACGTAAATGTGCCTATGATCGATTTCATCTTGCCGCCGCCCGTGTTTACTCTGCCTATCATGCCATCACCCCCATATTACTATAGCCGGTATGGTCATATCCGCGCTGGGTACAGCATTGGCATACAGGTATATACCGCCTGCATATGTTTCGCACACCGGCGCATATGCACCGGATACAGCGTCAGTAGGCGATAGCACGACTTCGGCAAAGCTCGCAGCCGTAACGCCTGTGAGCGGAATGGCAGCGCGGTACGGATAGTCCGTATATGTTTCATCTGCCGCCCATGCCGAGGCGGCTACATTCGTGTTGACAAACGTGAGTCTCTTTTTCTGTGCGCCGAGGTTTTCCCGCGCCGCGTCTGCCGTAACGGCGCCCGTGCCGCCGGCGGCTATCGGCAGCGTACCGGCTTTAAGCGCGCCGCCCTCGCCGGTGAATACGGCCTTGTTTGCGGCTGTGCCTATCTTGCCATCGTTGGTAATTGCGCCGTGGGTGTGGTCGGCCGCTGTGTCACCTGCGGTTTCTGCCGCATCAGCGTTGGCTTTCATTTGCGCATCTATTTTGATAAAATTGCCGTTAAAGTCGCCCACATCATAGTTGTCATTGCCCGCAGGTAATGTAAGCCTATAATTCGTTGTTTGTACCGCCATTTATACCTCCAAATTATTACGGATATAGTCGTGTGTATAGCTTGCAAGCTGAGCATGCGTATACGGTTTCCCTTTTATCTCACCATGAGTAACATATGTATACACATACTCAACCGCAAGATGCGCAGGCTTAATTTTTTCCACCGCCGCTTTGAGCTTATCCATTTGCGCCGGTATACCGCGCGTTGATACAAAAGTAATGGTAAACTTATAATCCCCATAGTATTCCGTTACCGCTACACTGCCGTTTGCATAGCTCTCCGCCACACTTTTTAACATAGCAACAGTTGTAGTGCCAGCACTACGCATTTGGGCTATCAAATTTTCACGCCTGTGATTGGCTGATAAACTTAAATCGGTATCTATGCCGTATGCTCTTTCCCATAGTTCAAGGCCATCGAGTGCCGTAGCAGCAAAGACGTTATCGAACATGGCATCTCCAGCTTCCCACAGTTTTTCAAGCGCGTATTGGATGCCCTTCTGCAAGTCTTTCACTTGTTTGCTTTCGCCGTATATTGTTAGCTTATTTATCAGATTTTGCACTTAGCGTCACCGTCCCCAGCGTCGGCACTTCATTCGTCTGTAAAGTCACAGCTGACGTGCCATTATTCACTTTTAGCCCGCTATAATCATTTACGCCCGGTATTGCAAGCAGCAAGTAGCCTATTTTGTTATACGATACGCTGCTAAGTTCAAATGCTATGCCCTGCAAATATTCGCTTACCGCAGCTTCAAACTCCTTTTTTACTGCATCCAGCGTTGTATCAGCCGATATTTCAACCGTCACAGAGACATTTATGTTCTTCGCAGTAGCAGACACAACCGTTACATCTGCACCAATAGGCCGGCATGCTTCTATATGCGACTGGACAGCCGTTATTATATCCGCCGAAACTGCGCCCATATCCGGACTTGCCAGCACAACCTTGACTGTTCCGGCGCCGTTCCATAGCGGCAGAACCTTGGCAGCGCCTACTCCGTCCACTTCCATGGCCCACAGGCGGTAGTGATATGCGTTGCCTGATGTTGCCGGCATCTGCAAACGCATCAGTATTCGGTTTCGCAATGCTTCATCTGATTCGTCATCGCTCCCACCTACCGCCGCAACGTTATTCGTTATGCTGCTTACTCCTTCTATATTTGTAAACAAATACGCTATTTTCCCTGCTGCAACGTTATATTGCGCTCCCGCCTTTTCAGCGGTAGCGGGTATAGCAGTTTCACCTTCCGCAATAGTAGCCTCTTCGTCGGTGACAAACATAAGCCCATCCGTGGTAAGCATCCTTGTGCCAGCCGGTATGTTCGTTCCATCTACACCTGTAACAGTAATAGATACAGCTGCTTTTGTTCCTGCCTTGCGGCTTATGCCATATTCGGCCGCGCGTAATTCAAGATATTCGCCCTCGTTAGTTTGTAGCAAGAATGTCTGCATTGCATAGTCTATCGTGGCATATATCTTGGCCATTTCAACGCTTGCAGCAGCCGCCATATCAGCCGCAAACGAACCTTCTATCTTGGATACGCTACCCCCATAGTTAGCCAGTATTGCTTCACGTATGGCGTTCTTATCCATATTTTCATACATTGTAGTTCACCTCTATATCCGCATTGCCGTATGACGTTACTGCTGTACAGCGTATCGTAAGCGTACTGCCATCAAATTCCGCGTGCGCATCGGCTATGCCCGATATGTCAGGATGCTGCACAAGGCATTCACGTACATATCTCACTGCTTCTGCCTCCTTAACCTCGCGTATCCATTGCTGCCCCGCGAGTGTCATTATTTCACATCCGTAGTTCCAGCTATAAATATCGTTCAAGAATCGCTCTGTATGCAGCGCACGCCATGCCCAGCTTTTTACCGCCTCAAGCCCGCTAACTATCTCCGGTTCCCCGTTTGCGCTAAAGCGTGGCATATTTGCAGCATAATCCCATGCTATATCACGATATTCAATGCCGTCAGTCTGTTCCGCTATGTGTAACGCCGGCTGAATAAACGGATATATATTAGCCATTTGCCGCCACCACCTTGCATATGACATAGTAAGCCTGCATATCTGTACTCGGTATTATAAGCACCATATCGCCCTCATTAAGTCCCATTTTCTCGGTTATAGCCTCGTTCTTGGCAATCGTATTGGCATTGGCCTGTACTGTCCCGTTGACGGCATAAGCGGGCATTTTGAGCGTTATTTCACGCTTATAATCCTTCATTAACTCGGCATTTATATATAATGCTTCCCCGTCTATATCCATGCCCGCGCAGCTTATCACAAGCGGAGATGTGCTTTTTACAGTTCCAGTCATACAGCCGCCGTCCTTAGAACCATTTCTCTTTGCAGTCTCCCCCATCATCTCGGCCATGCCAAGATATGGATTTTCATTCTTTTCCATATATATTTATTTTCCCTGCTTCATATTGGAACCATATAAATAATCCCAAGGTTCACTCTGAGTTTTCTTCTTGTTGTTCCCCTTGGATATTGCCTCGCCTGCGGCCTTGGCGTCTATCGTAGCTTTCCATGCGAGCGTAAGCTTATTTGTATATAGGCCATTTTTCCACGTATGCATATCTGACGCAATATAGAATTTACCATACAAGCCTGTGAACGGCTCATATACAAATACAGCATTACCCGATATACATTCGGCATTGCCTACATTCGTTACCGTCGCATTGCGTTTGAGCGCATTCTTTCGTATCATTTCATTCGCAGCGGCTATCGACTCTGCCCGCGATGATGATTCTATTATTATCTCGCGCATCACTCCCATGGTCGTATCACCCGTAACGGTTTGCTTCAATTTACCACTCGCATCATATATAGCAACCTGATTTGTTATATTCTCGCCAGATTCACTATAAGATGCATCCATAAGGTTTTCACCGCCGCGGATTACAGCCGCAATATATGTGCCCTTTTCTATCACGCTTACAGCATCGCCATCTACACGCATCATATACGCATTGCCGTTTTGAGCAGCAGCCAAAGCATAGCCTGTCATTATCGCTTCGTATAGCGTCACGTTCATAAAATACCTGCTAAAGGTATACCCCGTAGGCACAAGTGTGCCTACGTTCATTCCGTTCGCAGTCAGAAATGCTTCTGCAGCCGCCTCGGCTGTCATATTCTTAATTTTCTGGACTATCTTGTTCCGTTTAACGTATATTCCGCAATCCTTAGCAGTTATAGTAATTGTGCTGCTCGCCGTAGACCTTTGCACGGACGTAATAATGCCGCTAAAGCTTTGCCCGTCTGCCTCAAATGCAATCATATCGCCCGCATTCATCGGTACAGCCGGTATGTTGCTATCAGTAGGCGATTGTACTATATTGGCGCTCAATGTGCGCGCGCATTCTTTCTCGCTGCCACTCGTAGTTATAGTAGTTGCAAGCTGTGTAACATCAATATCGTTTATTCTCAGTTTCATTGTCTTATACTCGGTAGCCGCAGCGCATTACGTCTGCTGTATATATTGTTCATATCATTTGCGCTGGCAATAAATTTTGCCTTATTCTTGTCGCCATAAACCTTATCCGCCACAATAAAAAGGTTCTCGCCCTTTTCAGGCGTATATACATCCGGCAGTTTTGGATAACGGTCTATCGAGCGCCCGGAAGATGCGCTCACATGGCGGTATTCGGCCATTCTCAGTGTGTAATACACATCTCCGCTGCCGTCTTTTTCGCCGTAGCTTATGCTCTCTATAAGCACTGGCATGTTAACGTCTGACCCTGTAACAAGCCAGCGTACCACCTTACGTGATGCTGTCCATTCCTTGAACTTTGCTACAAGCGCATACGGGGTTATATCATCGGTTACAGCGAAGCTATATCGATTTGCGGGAAATATGCCGGATATGCTTATACTATCAAGCGTTGGGTATCCGGCTATGCGTATATCGCCAATGGCATGGATATTTATAGTTTCTATTCGTATGCCGCTGCTTACCTCAAACGTTTCCGGCGTAATCGGCAAAATAAGACTTCCGTCAAAGCAAAACTTAGCTATGCTCATACAAGGCTCACCTCTCCTATATATCCTGATTTGGCATCCGCTATTTTATGGTATAGTTCCGTAGCAATCCGGTCTATGTCGGCATCTTCGCGTACCATAAACTGATTCCCGCTTATGATTATCTGCCCGCCACCGGCGCTATCCTGTGCGCGGGCCTGTGCAGCTGTAAGCACCCTTTCGCCTTCGTGCAGCGTGGCGGAAAATCCATCGTATGGCACGCGGTCAATGCCGTAAGCGCGGCGGCTGCGGCGGCTGCTGCGCCCCGCCGTCTTATTGCGATTCCCGTACATTGCCCGTTTTGTTCGCTCAGAAACGGCGGCCCAATTAACACTGTTGTCGCCTCCCAGTCCACTATTATCTATTCTTGCAGCAATAAGCCCCTTGTCAAATTCCAAGCCAAGCGAATAACCCGCATCATAATACGCATCTGCCATTTCGGTACGTATCTTGCTTATAAGCTCCTTGTCGGCTTCAAGTTGGCGTTGATATCTATCATTCTGATAGTAATCCGCTTGTGCTTTTGCGCGTGCTTCTTCTATCATGCGCCCCTTGTTAATGTCATCCGCCCCTGCAAATTCATCAGAGTTCATAACATCATCAAGTGCTTCACGCAGAAGCCGTTCTTTTTCGTTTTCAAGACTTGCTTGCCATTCGCCAACGAGGCGGTTGGCTTCTTTCATTTTGTCACCAGAATCACCAGAAAGCCAATCTATTTCAGCCTGTATGCCAAGTTTGCGCTGCTCGTTATAGCCTTCGCCCATAGCAACATCCATTTCATCCTGCATGCCTTGCAGTGTAGATGTCAAGCCGGCATAAGTTTTTGCCTGTTTCTCCATGCTGCCGGCAAAATCGGCGCCCATATAATCCGCTAATGCTGCCGCTGCCTTTTCGCCCGGCACAAGTCCTTTGCTTACCATCTCCTGCACTTCTTTGTTCGTCTTGCCGGATGCCGCTGCAAGATAGTCCCATACGGGTATGCCTCGCTCGAGTAGTGGATTAAGGTATTCCATAGTCACCTTGCCAGTTGACTTCATGCGGCCCAAATATGTCGCTATTGCAGACATGCCAGATTGGTCCAAGCCAAGTGCCGCGCCTGCATCTCCTATCTTTTGCATTGTAGGCAGCAACTCGTTTACTTCATATCCGTATGTTTTCAGCACCTTACTCATACTGGTGAGGTCATCGAACATAAACGGTGTCTTATTGGCAAAATCAGTTACATTCTGTATGAATCCATCCGCTTCTTTCTCGTCTCCAAACAACGTAGCAAACGACATGCGAGATGCTTCTCGATTTGCAGCTAAGCTTGAGCCGTTATCAAGTGCTTCTGCCTGTGTCTGTTTAATATCGTTATAAGTATCCTCCACAACAGACTTGAACGCATCATCTTTCGAGCTAAACTGCTGCGTGAATGCCTTGATAGCACCTGCGCCAGCACCCACGGCCGCACCTACGGCCGTGCCAATTCCGGGTACAACCGAACCAAGGGCGGCGCCGGATGCGGCACCGCCTGCTATTGATGTTATCCAGTTGCCAATCTGTTCGCCTGCCGCCGAAGTCACAAGCGTTCCCGCGAGTTCCCCACCGGCGCTGCTAAGCATGTTAAAGAGTCCTGCTTTAGAGAGCTGAGACAGTACTCCACCTTCTCCGCCTCCGCCACTGCTTCCCATACGCGCATCTGCCTTCGACATCGCCCCAGTAAGATTGTCCATATCACGCTGAGTGCTTCTTATGGATTTCGATACAGCATCGAGATTGGCCTTCACGTTATCGTAGTTCATTTCAGCCGCCATATAGGCCGCCCGCGATTCGGCATCGCCAAGTTCGAGGAATCTCTTTTTTGCTTCCGCAAGTTCCTTTTTAGTCTGTGTAAGGTCAACCTTAAGCTGAATTTTACTTTTGTTTAGATTGTCAAGGTCCTTTTGCATCGCTTTAAGGTCTTTGCGGAATGCAGTCTGTGTTTTCTGCATTTTCATAATGGCCTCAGAGTAGTTATCCTTAGCCGTTATCATTATGCTTACATCTGCTCGTGCCGCCATGGGCTTATTTGCTCCTTTCTAATATCTCATCCACAAATGCCCGCAGCATTATCTTTTCGCCCGTTGGCATATCATAATACTGCCCCGGAAGTATGTTATGCGTATGGAATAGATACAGCATAAACTCAAATTCCGGGGTGTTCCTCAGTTTTTTCTTATGTTCTTTATGCTTTCCTCACCAAAGCCGCTAAGGTCAGTTATGGCGTTATACAGGTTCACAACCTCGCCCGGCAAAAACAATGCATTAACGACCTCAACAGGCGTAAGTCTTGCACTTCGGCTTGCAGGTTTAAGCATATCCGCAATGCGTATATCCGCTAATTCCGGGTCAATAGTGGCCTTCAATATCACATGCGCCCTAAAATCATCCTTGGGCAGCTCGTCAAATTCTCTTGCCGTCAATGCACGTATACGAACTACAAACGATTCGCCTGCCATTTCCGTAAGCCGTGACACCTCTATTTCCGCTGTAGGTATTTCAGTCAACTTTTTGCCGCATCCAAGCAGCATATCAATGCTATCCATATTTTTTACCTTTCTGTAATAGTGTCTACCAGCTCATAATCCTCAAACGCAAAAGGCGCCTCAACCTTGCCTATCTCCCCGGCCTTCCAGTCGGCAAGGGTAAGGTCATCGAACGTTACTCCGCTCAATACTATTCGTTCGGCGCCATACGCATCCGGGTCGTCAAGTTTGCTGATTACGGTAAATGCCGGGTCTGTGCCGGCTTTTACCTTGCTAAGAGCTTCTGCCATGCGGGACGTTACCTTATACATGCTAAGGCTTCCCGTGCCTTCTATACTCATCAGTTTTCTGCCGCTGGTCAGTTTGCGACATTGCCTTATCTGTTCTCGGTTGAATGATACCTTGGCCTGCAATCCATCCGCCTCGGCTACGTATGCACCGTCAAGCCATACCTCGCCCCAAGTTCCCGATATTATTCTGCTTGCCTTATCCATATTATCCTCCTGTTAAAACTCCATGTTGATCGCCACGTCTTCTATCGCATCCAGCATGCGTATGCTTCCGCGTATGAATACCTGTTCATCAGTATCGGCCGTCTTGATTTCGTCATCCGTCATATCCGCAACATTATCGCCGCGCGCCTTCAGATACGCCCGCTGCGCATCAATATCTATCTCCATAGTCGATTTACCGGATTGCAATATTCCTTCCGCTTCAAGTTCTTTCAGATAAGCAAGATATGCGGATATAAGCACAACCTTATTATCATAATTATTAGCAAGCTTGCCTATATAATTATCTTGCGTAAGCACGCGCAGATCGCGCTTGATTATATCAAGCGTCTCGCTTAGCTTTATCTTTTTGAGCAGCTTGCTTTTATTTGTGGTAGTGGTAAGCGAAGTTATGCCACGCCCAAGTTTCACCTTTATGCCGTCATGCACAAGTATCAGCTTACCCGCATTTATAGCCGTATTCGCTTCTTCCTTCGACATGCGTTTAACGTCTGACACTTCAGGCAATATTGTGTTTGTAATGGACTGTTTCAGCGGCGTACCCGCGATTATCCCGGCGATTCGGCTGCAAAACGCCTCAGTATCATAAGTTGTGCTGCCAACCTTTATATCTTCAGCGACAAAGTTCACTATGCTTTCACTGTCCGCAGCTACATTCGGCAGGACCGCCTTATATATCTTATCGTAGTCTGCACGCTGCGTTGCTATCCACGTCTTTATGGTAGCCGCATCAGCAGTTGACAAGTCCGGGTCTCCAACAATCCAGTCAAAATCGTACAGCGCAAGACTTGCAAGCGCCGTTGCCATTGTAGTACTGGACGTTTTAACCAAAGCTATTATCTTTGCAGGGCGATTCACATTGCCAGTCAAGGCGCGCGCTATGTATGCCTTGTTATTTACACCCAAGCTCTCAGGAATATCCGCCTCTGCCGCAATATGATATATGCCGGCCGTGTTGCTTCCGGCATCAGTAAGCACCATCGCCACTATGCCCTGCCCCGCACGACGGCTCACGGCTCGTGCCGCCGAAGTAAACGTTATTGTAATGCTCGGTAATCCACTCATTTTTCTCTATCCTCCAATTTCGTTTTAACAACCCTCATCAGATCATATTCCTTCCCGTTCTCATTTCGTGCTGTAGTATATAGCGCATCCACAGTTATGCATGCATAATCAGCTTGTGTCTCGCCAGTCTGCATGCTCAGTGTGATCGCCCTATCGTCCGTGCGTATGTATCCAGCGGCAAGCACCTGCATCACTTTCCCCATAAGAGTATTAAGGTCTGCCTCTGTACAATAACCATAATCATCCTTTACGGCAAAGCAGTTTATCTTAATTTTGGCCTTATTCTGCATCGTTTTGCACGTTATAGCAGTTCTCGATACCGATTGCAGCGATATATATAGCGATGGACGTTCAAAGTCCTGCGGCATTTCCTCGGTATATACTTCTTTGCAGTCGGTGCATGCAACTTTAAGCACGTCTTTCAACGCGCCGATTATGTCATTTGTTTTTATCATACTTTCTTCCCAACAATCCGCTCGGCAATTTCACTCACAAACGCTTCACCAAGCTTTGCAAGCTTTTCCGGCAAATCACGCTTGGATGCTTGGTAAAAATGCCGTCCGTCAACATACGCTACGTTTATTTTTCTTTTTCTGTTAGTAGTTGATGGGCGTATACGGTGGCCGCTGTTCACATAGTTCGTGATGGCTCCCGGACTGTTTTTGCCTACAAGGCCTTTCTCGGCGCGCACAGCCGCATACCCGCCGCCGCTGCCGACATATTTGCTCTGCCACCGCTGCAAATTGCCTGTATGCCGCTGTGTGCTTCGAGATACCTCTTGCATTACAGCATTATATGCAACATCGCCCATTTGCTCGTGTAGCTTTCGCCGCATGTTTGGTGCATCTTTTAGCAATTTGTCTATTCTTTTGCCAATTCTCGCGAGCTCTCCTTCGTCTATGCTCTGCATTATGCGTCTCCCGTCCAGTAAACTTCGTATGCATTATGTGTTTTCTCCATCATATGACATTCCTGCACGCTGAAACGTTTGTCCATAGCCGCTACTATATCGCCCGTTCTAAGCGCTACCGTCTTCGGTGTTATAAGCAGCAGCCCTACATCCTGTCCAGCATACGGCGTATTATGTTCAAATCGCACATATTTTTCGGCAACTATCCCGTAAAAAGTGCCTGTATCCTCGCCTTGGCGGCGCAATATACATTCCACCGGTGCAAGTTTAGCTACGGATAGCATAACGTAATTCATCCGTGGGCTTGTTTCAAACGTAGTTATCATGCAATGCTCGCCCTCAATTTCCAACGCTGACTCAAGCCTCACAAGTCCGTTTTTGCGTATAGTAACTTTGTACCCGTCCGAACTTGCGGCAAAGGCCGAATATACTATTTTTGCCGTGTATTCAACCTTTGCCCACAACCGTCCCGTCTCTCGCCACACGCCGTTTTCGTACTTTAATACGGATATAAGCCTATCCATCTTGCCCGGGTCAATAATCATATCAGGTTCCTCGCATGCATATCCAATATGCTGCATACAACGCGGTTTGCTGCCGTACCTTCAGCAACGTAAGCGCGGTTGTCATATGCATCTTGGCATAGCACCATAAACGCAAGATATATGTCTTCATAATCGTCCAGTGTTTCGCCTTCGCCTGATTGCGGTATACCCGTATAGCTTGATATATACGCCTTGGCGGCCGCCATGGACGCATGCAAATGGTCATAATCACATGGCGCACCTTCAAGACGCAAATAACTAACTACATCATCCGCAGTTATTTCACTCAGCTTCATGGCCGATTAAGCAGACTTCATTACCAGAGTCGCAAGCCGCCTGTTATCCGATACCTTAGCATCGAACTCGAACCAGCCCACCACGCCGATAGCATGCTGGGTAGCATACTTTTCACGCAGCACCTCAATAGAAATATCTTCGCGTATATTTACACTCAGGCCGCTGTAATCGCCGTAAAGTATAGCCTTGCTGTTTGCAGCCATACCAGGCATATTGTCGGAAAGATATACGGGCTTGCCGAGCAGGCGGTACGGAAACTCGCCCGAAAAATCATCCTGCAGCAGATAACGGTTCTGACTGTCCTTCAGTTTCTTTATCGCCGTAAAAGTATCGGGATGCATAGTCCAGCACGCATTGCGCTGATACCTCTGTTTCACCTTGGCCTGAAGGGTTATAAGCTCATCCGCAGTCACAGCAGTAGCCGATGCAGTGGTCATGCTGGTGGTAGTAGAAAGCGCGCCAGTTGCCGCAGAAGAGCCGGAACCCTTGAGACATTCGCCCTCAATGAAATAAGCCATCTGCTCTGCAATTTCATCGACTATGAAATCAGTCACGTTAAAATCGGCGTTGTTGCTCACGCTGCGGCCTATCAGCACCAATGCACCGGCAAGATAACCGTCAAGATCAACGCTGTCAAACTTGCCTGCATCGGCAGTCAACTCGGTAAACTCGCTCTGATAGCCAACGCTTATATTATGCGTAGTATTCGCCTTACCCCAGACGGGTATTTTCAGTTTTCCCTTGGTTCGATATATCTTTGCTCCTTCAAGTATGGGACAGCGGTCTTTAACCTCCTTGATTATTTCTTGTGCAATGGTTGTAGGGATTATTGCACCATTATTGCCCATTGACACATTCTGCTCTCCTGCGCGCATTTCGGTAACACGGCCCAAAACATAGTCAGAGAACATCTGTGAATCCCTTGCCGCTCGTTCTTCCATCTCAGTATTGCCGCCGCGGTTGATCACATCCCTGCGCGTACGTTCTTCACGGCTAATAGTTTCATCAATAGCCCTTATAGCAGCTTCCGCAGCGTCAAACCTCGCTATCTCGTCATCTGTCAGCGCCCTGTTCTCGCCGTCGGCAGAGTTTATCAGTTCGTCCATTACACGCTGCTGTTCTGCCCTCTGTTCGTTCAGTTTCTTTAGTTTGCTCATTTCTTACCTCCGTTTTGTTTTTTAGTTGCTTCTACTCGTGCCCTGTAAGCCGAGTTATCAAAAAACGGAGGCTTTTCCTCCGTTATTTGCGTCTTTTGTTCTGTTGTTCGTGTTTCCAGTTCTATTTCGCCTTCCGCCCTTACCTCTACACTCGTGGCGGAATAGCACGGCGTTTTGTTTATTACCAGCGTTATATGGTCAAGGTCCAAATTCTTAACGTGCCTCAATGGCAGCTGCCCCGCTCTTTCCTCCATATCATCAACAACATTGAACATACCAAACGACCAGCCGCGTATGTCACCATTTCGCCCATGCTCAACTACTTCGGGGTCAGTTATAAGCGCATCAGCATATAATCCTATGTAATCCTCATATAGTTTGAGTGTATGTGCCTCCACACTGGCATACACGTGTGTTTCGTGGTCAACTGTAACAGTTATATTCTTTGCCCGCTCTATCGCGCGTTCAAATGCTCCCGGCTCTATCGTTTCAACAACCTTGCCACGCGGCGTAATAACCGGCTGACTCGTTTTGCCTGTAGCATTCACATATCCGCTTATGTGCGCACCATCCGCCCTTATTTCTACTCTCACGTTTACCTCCTTTTATTCCGCCTCGGCATTGCGCATTGACATTGCCTCGGTGTTCATAACGCCCGTCTTATTTGTATTAGGCGTATATATTACCTTTGTTTTCGGGTCGTAAAGTACATCTTGCAATCCAAGCTTTATCCAGTTAAGTCCAAGCGGCGCAAGGTCTTCCGCGAAGCGCACCTCATCTACTTGCATAAAATTCGCGTCAAGCGCAAGTTTATATGCTTCATATCGCTCTTTTATATCGCCCTTCAGCAGTTCTTTAGTGTCAAATGCCCAATAATGGCTCCCTTTCTCCTTCTCAAGCAGCAAACTCGCATTTAGCGCACATTGTATCGTAGTCATAAGCGGTATCGCTGCGAGTTTAGCAAGTGCCGCCATGTCCTTCGTCTTACCCTCCATGGTATCCACGGGAACGTGGAACAACTTCGCAAACTCATTCGCATTAGTCTTTTTATTCTCATTGAGCTGCATCTCTACCGATGTACTTGAGGTTTCCTGAAAGTCAAGGCCGTCGCTAAGCACGACAACGTTGTCGCTGTCATTAGAATACATTTGTGCAAAGCCTTCTTTCAGCCTATCTATGGCTCCTTGGTCCAGTTTTTTCTTAGACTTTATAAAGCCCTTTTTATTGCCGCCTTTTTTCGCAAAATAGCTTTCAAGGCGCAGAGTTTGCATCGCTGTTTCGATTAATTTTGAGTTGTCGGCCGTTATCGGCGTACCTTCTGCGCCATCACAAGTGTTGCGCAGTATTCGGATAAAATTATGCGGTGCATAACGCACGCCGTCTACGCACACATCATAATCCTTGAATATGTGGTCCGTACTGCGCAGAATGGTTATGTGCCTCGAATCTACATAGTGCAGCGACACTATACGACCGCGACTGCGATTTATATATGCGTAACCGCCGCGGCCAAGATAATAATCGTGTATCATTGCGCGCCAGAACTCATTTGAGTTTAGCGTGTCTCCTGTCTCATCGTTCAGCAGCCTAAGCCTTAGGTCATTTTTTACTTCATCGGTTTTCCCATCCTTCTCAACGTAAAGCTTAATTGGGGTACTGGCAATTATTCCTGCAATAAGCTCTATACCGCTGGATATTGCCGGTATTTGCAGCGCTGTTTCTCGCGTCACTTTCTCGCTGCTTAGCAGCGCTTTAAGCAGTTCGTCATCAAAACTCACCTGCCTCTCCGCGCGCTTTTCACCTCGAAATATATCAAATATTCCCATGCAATCCTCCTAAGTTTGAATAACAAAATCCATGCCGTATAGGTCTTCTTGCTCTTGCAAATATACGCCATTTATAATTGCAACTACCATATCCACCTTGCCCGCTGACCGTTTTTTGTTAACGTACTTATTGCGGTTTGTGTCCTCCGTACAGCGCGCATTTTCAAAGTTTATTTCCAGCATTCTGTTCTCGTTATATGCAAATTTCCTGCTAAGTATCTTTTCTTGCAGGAGTTTGGTAGGGCTATGCAGCACGCTTGAATGCTGCCGCACTTCCACGCATTCAATCCCCGCCGCTTCAAGTTTCTGCACCGTAGATATAGCGTTATAGCGGTCATATCCAACTTGCACGATAACAACCCCAAGCTTGTCCTGTAACTCCAAAATAAACTGTTCAACGAAATCATAGCCTATGACTTCATCCCCGCAGGCAAAGCATACGCCCTGAGCTATCAGCCGTTTATAGTCAACGCCTTCCTTCTTGCTTTTATACGCCACCTTATCGGCCGGCACGAAGCCCCATACCTTGGCGTATATTACACCATCTTCTTCGGTAACCATGGCAACTGCTGTATTATCATCCGTCTGCGATAAGTCCATACCAAGATATACACGCCGTCCGCGCCACCAGTTGGGGTTATCCTCTATGCGACATGCCTTTACCTTGTTTATATCCATATACCCCTCGACGCCAAGGCCCTTATACTTGATGTTGCAATGCTTACACAGGAAGTTCTCACGCTTGTTTTCGTATAATACGGCCATAGCGCGCATGTCCCGTATAGCATTAAATACATCCTTGTTGTTCACTGCTACAGGATTAGCCTGATATATTACAAAGTCGTTATTCTCCCATTGGTCATTTGTAAGCAGTTCATCATCCGGCTCATACAGCAATGCAAAGCGCCTTGCATTATCAAGTAACCCATCCAGCGTTTTCTTAGCAATGTCTATTTCATCTATCATAGCATTGCCATCATTGGGATACTGGGTGGATATGATTATGCCAAGCTTTGATTTCAAAGTTATCTGTGATGATCGCATGGCTTCAATGGGGTATGAATCCATTGCCCCCGCCTCATCAGCAAGGAAAGCGTTGGCAAGTTTGCCATCCATTCTATCCTGACTATATGCAAGCGGTGTATATTCGCTATCTGTCAACTTACAGCGTATCTCGCTGCGCAGCACACGGAATACTCCATCATCAGCCAGAAGCGGCGAACTCTTTATTATCTTGCGTATCGCAAGTTTCAGTTCGCTCGAAAGTTTCAAGTCCGGCGCAACTGAAAAAAACCGCGAAAACTGCGGTTCTGTTAGCATAAGCAATATAAAGATTATTGCCGCGTTGAACGTTTTGAAGTTCTTGCGGGCTATTTCAAGTACGGCCGTATTATAGTAGCGGCGATTCTCATTGTCCTTAACGCAGAATACTGCGGTTATCAGCAACCACGCATAGTCCTCAAGGCTATCGTATAGACTTTTGCCAATATCTGGATGCACCATTATACGCAAAAGATTACATATACGCGCATATGCTCTCTCGTCTATATGCGCTTCCATGTCCTTGCCCGCCACTATGTCGAGGAACTGTTTGGCCTGCTTTTTAACATAGCGCGGCACTTTGTGGTTACTTCTTGCAGTGCACCATCGCGCATACGCTACCGCAGGGCCGGATTCAACCATTACACATCACCTTTGAGCAATTCGGCAAGTGGGTTTGCTTTGGTTGGTTGCTTCGGTATACTGCGTTGTGCTGCGGATATAGTCATCGCACATTCGCGCTCTATGTCCATCATCATTTTGCGCTTCGCTTGTATTTGCTTATCGAGAGCAAGTATATTTGCCTGCATGCTTGCCATTAGTCGATAGTACGAGGACGGTTTAAGTCCACCGTCCTCGTCCGATAACATGCCGCTTCTATATTCCTTTTCAAGCTGTTCGCGCGATGCTCTAAACTCCGCCTTTATGTTCTCCATGTCCGCACTCTCGGCTTGCAGTTTACAGTAGTCGTTTATTATGCGTTCATAAAGTGCATCGTTCTTCTTTATTTTTGCAAGCAGTCCTGATACTCTCAAATACTCCTTATGTGCTACCGGGTCAGCTTTTACCTCCGCCCGCTCTTTCAGTCGCTTTCCGCTTGCAAGTTCTTTTTCAGCCGCTTCTCGCTGTTTCAATTCCGCCTTTGTACGATGCGATTGCTTTTCGGCGGCTAAAACAGCCACGCTTTTACTCGGTCTGGCCATATCAACCTCCGTTTCTCCGATTTTTCGGTTTTGGGAATTTTTTATATTCAGCTGGGGCCGTGTGGTTTTCGCGTTCTCAGCTCAGTAGACTGCCAACTATCGGGGGGAGTATCCCGAAGGCGCACCAAGCGCATAAGATAATCAGGCGATATACATCCCCTATCCGCCTGCTTGTGATGCTGCACACACAGGCATATAAGATTGCTATCTTCAAGCAGCAGTTCAGGTCGGTCCGCGATCTTAACTATGTGGTGCACCTCCAAACCGTCATAGGTTAGAATCCGATTGTCAAGGCACACGGCGCACAGATAGTTGCTTCGCTCTTTTATCTCTTTAGCTTTCTGATGCCATGCAGACGTATAGCGTCCTTTTTCTGCTTCTCTGCGCACATACTCCCGCCGCGGCTTATCACTGCAATGATATGCGCTGCTATGTACACGCCCGCAATGCGGGCACGTAACCAGTCTCGGCATTTGCCCTCCTTCTTTCCCACATTAAGATTATAACATATAAAATCCGCCAAATCCGTCCAAAGGTGTCCAAGATTTCAGTTTAAACTTTTAAATGCTATTTACTGCATCTTATTGCGTTTATTCGCGTTGTTCTGCTTTTTTCGCGCATTTTATCGTTTTTTCACAAATAGTGTTGACATAATTCGGCATATATGATACTATATCGTCGGAAAGGAGGCTGGCGTATGGATAACATAGTTTTAAAGTCCTTGTCGGCAGAGAACTTTGCTTCATTTGCTGAGCGTGTTACGTTCACAACAGAAGCGGATGCCAGCAAAAAGGAGAACCTCGGCAATACATTTACGGAAGGAGACCTGCGCTTCAATAAAGTGTCTTTTATCTATGGTGCTAATGGATCCGGCAAAACCTATTTTTGCAAGATTCTTAGAGAAATCCAAAGGTACTTAACATTGTCTCCGTTACTGGACTCTTTCACTAAGTCCTTTGCATTTGATGTTAGCTATCAAGAGAAACCAACAACATTCTGCATTGAAGTTGTTATCGATAAGACGGTTTATCATTATGAGTTTTCCGTCCTTGGGAAGCAAGTTGAGCGCGAGCTGCTTACAAAGAAATATAGGAGGAGAGAAGTACTTATTGACCGCAAGTCGCCTTCGTACAAAGATATCACTTTGCGTTCAGAGTTAAAAGGGTTCGAAGCAACCAAGCAAACTGTCAAGCCAGAGACGCTCTGTCTTCCGATTGCGGCCATGTTAAATAACGAACTTGCCTCCAAGTTAAATAATGCCATTTGTGGTATCAGGACGGTTAACATGGCAAAAAGCAAGTTAAATCCCCTTGCTCCGGAAGAGGCATTTTCTAAGGATCGTTTATCAAAATACATACGCGTCATTCAGAAGGCCGACCCAACTATACGCGATATCAGCATATCGCTTTCCGAAAAGGAGATTCCGCAGCGGAAATTGGCGACCGATGACTTCGAGGATAGAGAGACTATTATAAAAGCAACTATGGTTGGTGTGGACTCGAAACATGCCGTGTATGATAATGGTGTTGAGCGCGATTCGCAGTCACCCATCTCATTCTTTGCAGATGAGTCTCTCGGAACTATTAAGCTCTTCACTGCGCTCCCTTACCTATACGATGTTTTGGAGTCAGGCGGCACTCTAATTATCGATGAAGTAGAGAACGGGCTTCATCTTTCGCTTGCAAAGGAAATAATAAGCCTTTTCACAAACGAAGAGAGTAACCCTCATAACGCACAGCTTATATGTACCTCGCATCAGCCTCTGCTGCTTGATGGGGATTATCGTAGGGATCAAGTATGGATTGCCGCAAAGGATTCGTTCGGCAAAAGCTCTCTACATAGGCTGAGCGAAAAACAGACTCCGCGCGCTAAAGTGAATTTGACAGTTCAGCTGTTAAAGGGCGCCTTTGGTTGCAATCCGGATATGTTCTTTGAAAACAACACATAATTAAGGAAAAAGAAAGATACTGAGGTGGCACTCAGTATCCTGTGGGACGACAGAAGCACAGAACGTAGTACTTTATCATCAGCTTTGTCTCTAGCTGTACATATCTTACCACGCTTGATTTCTGTTTGCAATATGATATCTGTGTCCAGAAAGGAAACCAACACGGGCTTTTTTACTTAATATGTGACGATATAGAAATATATTATTTATATTCGAAAGGAGTAATATGTATTAATGCATATTTCCGATTATATCTGCACATCTATAAAAGGACATCAGCACTTTGACTTTGTGGATGTCAACTTGGATGACGATAACAAGTTGTTTATTGACCCGTGCTTGTTAGAGCATGCAAGCGACCCTTGGAGTAGGAACGCCGCTCTAACAGTAAACGCATTCTTTGACCGCTTCTACGATGAGCTCAGGTGTGGTACACTTCTCTCGAGCGGCCTCCTTGACCATGCAAGAGAGCAAAATGCAACCAAGTTAGGTTATGGCAACGGTGATAACGGCAAGGGCAAAACCGCCAAAGGGCTCTGGGATAGCATAAAGGACTTGCAGATACTTGTCCATGATATTCCTTCTATAGACCGCGTACAGGATATTACCATCCTTGTTAATGGTATTGCCGAGGACTTTTTGTCCGATTGGCTCACAAATATACTGCATGAGCAACTCAATGCCTTTACATGTGAGCAAATGGCTATGTGGGGATGTGCAGCACAAGGCGAAAAGGTCATTTGGACTTTCGATGCATACACCGGTGAATGGATTCAAGTTTCTAAGCCATGCTGGTATTATAATGGCAAAGAATTGCTCCTCGTCCCTAAGCATATTGTTCGCAGGAATTATCTATTCAACGCTCACCAGTACCTTTGTGCGGTAATCATAGACCGCATAAGGGATGCAAATGGATGGAATGATTTAAAGAAAATAGATATATGGAGTAATCTTCCTCGCACCAGTGAGCATTGGGAATACGACAAGGTGATATCATACTCACGGGAATATCCCGATGTGCTTTCTGAGTATCACGAACGCATGCCGAGATTCTATCGCAGGGCAAATGGCAGCATGACTGATAGAAGCTTAGATATAACCGTCTATGGTTATGAAATCGAACAAAGTGCCTAATTAGCGCGCAAAGAGGGTCGTGGGGGCGTATCTCCACAGCCCTCTTTTTTACTTTCAAAGCAAAGGTATAACATTCTCCTCTCACTCTACCATCTCCACAAGCGTACCCACGGCAACGGCATGGAGCCTTCGTGCCGTTGTTTCGGAAATGCAGCACCGCTCCGCTATTTCTGCCCAGGAAGTACGCATGCCGGCAAGGTTGCCCCCGCGCTCGGGCGCCCCGTAGCGCGCATAGATTATGCGCTGTTGTATGTGCGGCAGCTGAAGTATTGCGCCGTCAAGCTGCACATACTCGCGCAGCATCATATCTATGCTTTCGCACAACTCATCTATGGCTTTGTCATAAGCCGCACGAAGCTTCTCGCGTTGTACTGCCGCGTTTGCCGTTGGGTCGCCCGGCGTTGTGCCGTGCGGTTGGCCGTCCGGCAGCGGCGTATATGCATCGCATAATGCATCGCGGCGCTCTTTAAGGGCTTCTATCTTTTCCTGTTGTTTTGTCCTCATCCATATAACCGTGCCCCAGCGGCTCAGTCTTTTCTGCATTTCTCTACGCTGTTCTTTCGTTATCTCCATCATATTTGCCCTCCTTTCACTTTTCTAAATGTGCCGCCGCGGCATAGCCTTATTTCAATCTTCAGTTTCCTGCTCAAGCTCTATTGAGCACTGGCCACTCTCGCTGCCGTCATCGGCAATCGATACCGTGTATTGCACATATGCAGCTATTCTTTTAAGTTCCTCCGCCATAGCTTTATCCTTTGCCTTGTATATGCTTATGATTGCAAGGTCTATAAAACCTGTCTTAGCTGCAACCACAGGCGTAGAGTTCGCATTGCGCAGATACAGTTCCATTGTAGGGTTATCTGCAAGCGGCGCCAGATATTTAGCATCTATAAACACAATTCTGCGCGTATGTGTGTATAGCGGTATAAGTTCTTTACCGCCGTATGTTATATGTACCCTGCTCTCATATAGTGGCATATCGTTGCTCGTGAGCAACATATCATATACGTTTGACCGTTTCACATGCCAAGTATTGCGTTGTTCCTGCGGCACATCAAATATCGCCAGCAGGCTTTCTTCCTCCACTGTCGGCAAGCCATCGCACATGTATGCAGCATTGCCATCTCCAATGAATTGTACAATACTACCGTCTGCGCTTGCGCTGTCCATTATTACTGCGTGTCTCACTTTTTTGCATAGGGCTGCAATGCTTTTAATTTTCATGCTGTATATCTCCTTCTTGTTTTTATCAATCCGTTTCGCCGTGCTGCTTCATACACAATTTCTCAGCCTTGTATATCGGCAGGATATTGCCGCATATGCGCATACGTATATATGGCTTGTCTTGATACCATGGGCTATCAGGCCGCAAATGCCGATATGCCTTACACAATTCAGCCATACTGCTCGCTGTAAAGAGCACTATGCTTTCACCGTTTATGCACTGGGTTATTTCATATTTTCTCTCCACGTTTACCTCCGCCGCGGCGCGGTGTTCTTTTTTCGCATGCGGGCATAAATATATGCTCCATCCACATAATCGGAAAACCGCACCTCCATTGATACAAATGTGTAATCTTTATGCTGCCGTTCGAATATGGTTCTTGCGGCTTCGTAGTCCATCGCCAGCGTATATGCCCGAGCCTTTGACATATGCCTTTTAGGATATATGCTCGGCGGCATCACAAGGTTTCTGCTCCCCGTCCAGCGTTTAGCCCCATGCAAATGATTGGCCAGATACTTCGCAAGCCCCATGACACCGTTTGCATCCGGCTGTAATGGATCTAAGTGGATACGGCCATTGCTGCGGCGCATCCACAATGCGCGTATAGCGTTTTCATCCACACCACCAGTTATAACAATGTGGTGGTGCAAGCGCTTTGTCGGCGCTCCTGTTTTAGTTGTCCACGGCGTAACTGCAATCCATTTCAGCGTAACACCGTTTTTCTTATACAGCCGTCTCAGGCCGCGTATAAATGCTTCCCTGTCCTTAGCTGCCTGTTCTGGCGTTGGCGATACCTCATAGTCGAGACCTATCACATAGCTTTCGTATTCCGGAAAATTGTGTTGGATAAGCCTGTTAAGCTTCATAGCGGCGTTTCGCTGATTTACTCGGGCCTGTGCCGCTGATGTTTTCTTAGCTTTCTTTGCCCGCTGCACCTCCTTCTTATGCTTCAATACCGGGTAAGCCTCTATTTCCAGCATTGGACCGGGCTTCGTTATCTTCACGCGGTAGTTTTCTATCGCCTTAGACCGTACCGTTTCCGCAAGCTCTATGCCTGTTTCTTCTTCCGGATTGTCTATGTCATATAAGCTTGTTATATCATCGTCATACAGCATACCGTTTCTCCCGTTAGTACAGCGAATGTGAGCTGCTTTCTTTGCTATTGGGTGGTCAAGCCCCGCCCCGTATAGGGGCAGGGCTGCGCCATAGCATATTGGCGCTTGCTTATGTCAATGGGCTTTCGCGGCATAAAGGCCCGAACAAACTTCAGCTTGTCCATTTCTTCGTTCCACGGAACAGCATTGCTATTCTTCTCGCATATCGCATGGCATTTATTCCACGTTCCCATTGACAACGCTTCACGCCGCCATAACCATACATTGTGTGTATTGCATTTTCCGCTTGTTGTCGCTGTGTTAATACGCAATACAAGCCCGAAAAGCTTTTCCACAAGCTTGTTTTTCATTTCCGATAATGCTATAATAGATATGGATAGGCGGCGCACTTTTGTGCGTCACGGCCGGTATGGAATCCCCTTCCATGCCGGCCATTTTCATATAGTATATTTGCCATTCTATCTATTACGGAATAAACCTAATCGGATTGCCCTTGCGTGTCATAGGGACCTTTGGCACAGGCTTTATACGCCGCGATGCCATTGCGACATACTCCGCCGCGGCACGCACTATTACACGGCTCCGCCCGTCTTCCGATGTAGTTGTAACCAAATCGCCATTAGCTATCAAGCGGTTTACTTGACTTATGCTTACGCCCAGCATTTTGGCGGCAGTCTTTTTATTCACCGTTTCGCCCCATGTGCGCACCCATTGTTCCGCCACAGGCAGAGGTTCATACAGTGCCAACTTATTGGCAGCCGCCTGAAGATGCTGTACGGTATGGACTACGCTTTCATATGCGGCTTTATATTCTGCCGCAATCGCTTCAAGCGTTTCTTGGCTATATGCTGCAACAACTTCCATGCTCATTTTTCTTCCCTCTTAACAGACTTCTGCCGTTCTCGTCTGCGCTCACGGATAACAAATCCCTCAACAATGGCAATGGCTATCATCAACCCGAATACCACGCCCGGTATAAAGAAGCTGAATACTCCGCCCCATATGTTTGTTATGTACATTTTTGTCTCCTTTCGTAGAGTTTTTAGCCTTTTCAGTCCTCATGCTGCTTTTTGTCGCAGGATAGCTTAGATGCCAGTATTGCTTCGCCCAGATAAACCCTATCGAACAACTCTACCGAAATAAGTCTGCCCGTAACAGGGTTATATATCTCTATTCCTATAACGTTAATAAGGAAATCTGAAAGTTCGCAGAAGCAAGCATATAAGTGCTGCACCAGCTTGTTTCGCAATTCCGGACGCACCGATTCATTTCTGGCCATTTCCTCACAAGCAACAGCATATATCTCCATCCTCTCAACCATTTTTGCCACAATGTCGCTACGGCTCATCTCAAAGTTATCCCTTGCCCTAAGCGCTCCAATGCTAAATTCCTTTGACATGTTTGTTCCTCCTTATTTATTCATTGATGTTCAGTATCGCAAGGCGGTCGTGCTCTGCGTACCACTTTTGGGTTTCATCACTTATGCTTGTAGTCGGGCGAAATGCGTTTTTACCTGTCTTCTTAAAGTACCATTCTTTGCAGCGCGCACACGCCTCCTTTGCTGACGCGGCCTCAATAACTACATTGGCCAGATATTCCTTTCGGTTCTCCTTGATAAAGAAATACACTATATACGGCTTCATACTTCTATGTTCCTTTTCGCTTGTGTGCTCCCATTTATTCGCTCATTTTCTTCGAGGGCTCCTTTTATAGCTCCGGCAACGCACTCTGCCATGATAATCGCGGCCTTGGTTTGGCCACCCTCAGCTGCTCGTTCAATGGCCGCGTGTATTTCATCCGGTTCATAGCCCGTATTCTCATAGGCCGCAAGCTTCTGAATAATTTTATCTTTGGTAGCTGCACTCCAATAGCCTGTTTTGATGCCATTAACTCTCTCATGCGTTAATCTTTCCACGTTCACTTGTTCCCCTTTCTTGCCATCTTGTAGTATAATGTTGAAAAATGGAGGTTATATTATGACGCGAAAACAGAAAATTGTTATGAACATTCTCAACGCAACGTTTCCTGCGGGTTCTATATTTCAGCAGTCTTTATTTGCCGATGCAATTATCAATTCCGGTAAAGTAAGCATTGAAGAAGCCTGTGAAATATGTCGTTCTCTTGAAGACATGAATTGTATTTCGCATCTGCAATCAAGCCTTTCCGGCATTGTCCTCACACTACAAATCGAGCATAAGGGGCGCGAATACCGCAGTATCATTCGTGATGAATTCAAATCATTTTTGTTTCGCTCCGTTTTAATCCCAATTATCGTCTCATTGGCCACATCCGTTTTAGCCATTTTACTGAGTACTTTATTGGGTTCTTCTCCCTCGATTGGGTAAACTGTGCCCAGAATTTTTCAAACTTCTCAGTATTCCAGCCATCTTCAGTTTCCTCCAGCAGGCCAGCATCAATAGCGGCCATTAACGCATATCCTTTCTCTGTGATAACCGATAAACGTTTCATACCCTTCAATTACGCTCCTTTGTTTCATCTCCATTTGGTGATATCGCAGGTAAAAAAACTGCTAAAAACCCCTCTTTATCAAGATTCAATGCTTTAACTATAATATCTACATCATCTGTATCCGGTTTATACTTGCCCGCTACCAAGCGGCATACTTTATTCTGCGGCCAGCCGATATGCTGGGCAAAAGCTTTTTGTGAGCCATAGTTCGCTATAATCTCGCCTTTCAATTTACCAAGATTCATTTTCTCACTCCTTTCGTTCTTATCACCATTCGGTGATTTAATCATATCACCGCACGGTGATATTGTCAACGTCTTTTTGAACAAAATCATTGCAAATGGTGATGCGACATATTATACTGTACGCGAGGTGATATACTATGGATAAAATAAGCGATATTGGTGCTCGTATAAAAGAGTACCGCACAACTGAAAACATTACCCTGCTTGATATCGAAAAGCTAACAGGAGTGCGGGCACAAACCCTTAATCGTTATGAACTCGGTCAGCGTACCCCTAAGATTGACGTAGCGTTAGATATTGCTGACAAGCTTAAAATCAATCCATTATGGCTGCTGGGATACGATGTTGATATTGCTCCGATCGGCACAAAGGAAGCCCTCATCGACCACATACTCTTTGGGGTGTCTCAGCTAACGCCACAGAATCAGGAGCGGCTTGCTGACTATCTAACATTGCTTCTACAATCTCAGCAATAATCATTAGCTTCTCTATTGATAGTTGAGCGAGTTGCTCTCGCGTTATAGCTGCCTTCATTTTTTCTTCCTCCTTGCGCTTACCGAACTTTCGTTCGGTGTTTGCATTGTAGCAGGGGCGTGAGCAACTGTCAACTACCAAAATTGGTAAAAGTTGAGTTCAGTACATATTCGTGTACCGATTTTCGCAAAATTGCACAATCGGCATTTTTATTTTCTTAATTTTAATGGAGGGTCACATGAAAAGAGTCTTTATCCTATTTATCGCGGTAGTGCTGCTTGCTTCCGGCTGCACGTCCGGTCGCGATTCAATGCCAACCTTATCAAAAGATACAACTTATTATATGGGCACTTTCAGTCTTTCTATTCCAGCAGGCTGGCTGTACAATGAATCCAGCGACAGTGATACCATTTTCTTTTATCCATCACAATGCAGCGGTATGATTTCACTCGCAAATGCCAACAAATTAGATTTAATGGATACGCATAAAGTAGCTCTCTTTTTGTCTGGCTATGATAGCACAAATGAGGACGTTGAGGAAATAGACCTGCGCGGTTTTAATAACGATTATAAATGTTACGGAGTAAGTTATGAATTTTATTGCACTCGCTGGGAAGAACGTTGGTATAACCATCTGTATTTAGTTGACGCCGATACCGAAACCGCCGCGGTGCTGATTTCGTATCCAGCAACCTTATCAGAAAATAACATTGCTCTCTTTAACGCAGTCATAGAGTCTAATATGTTATCAATTGATTCCACCAGCGACCTCGATAATACATTTATTGAGGAGTCGGCTTCACAGAAAACAGGGCCTATTTATGATAAGACTACAGGAGATTACATTTATTCCAAAATCACAAAAGATTATAAAGAAACTTCGTGGATTAGGCGCGTTATAGGTACTGAAGTTTATGATATGCAGGATAAAAAATATGTAACTGTATACGCTAAACCAGTAGTTGCTGAAGATAATCTCGACACCGTTGACGCAATTATAAATATGATAGCAGATAAGAAGTATGTTGATAAAGCATCAATAGACCTTCTTGAAACACTCGGTGTCCCTGCATATATTTATCTTTGCATAGCAGGCGGCAGAACGCTTAGTGATATGGAGCTTCTTTTAGATAACAATGGCGTACCCGGCGACAAATGCGCTCAAGCCCTTCGAGACTATATAAGTTATAGTGAAGAAGGTGACTTGGAATATATCGCCGATACTATACATGAAAACTACCTACCCAGTTGTGACTGCGTTATTTTCAAATATGATGAGGAAATAGTATATACGGTTGACTTTAAGTAGGGCCAGCAAATAGTATGGTGCGAAAAAAACATATACTTATCTCTACGTGGTCATTGTTCGTGTTTTTGCCAAGCTTCACAAATCAAGTTTTTGATTTCTTAAATTTAATGGAGGGTCACATGAAAAGAGTCTTTATCCTATTTATCACGGTAGTGCTGCTTGCTTCCGGCTGCACATCAAAAGTAGTCGCTACACCCACGCCATCTCCGGTGGGGAGCACCGTATATAAAATTGGAACATTCAGTCTGACAGTTCCTTCAGATTGGCGTGTTGAATCGCCTTCGGATAGCACTTCTACTTTCTTCTATCCCACAGAGTGCACCGGCATGATATCTCTCGCCGGTGTAGAATGGTTCGATATCTCCGACACCGAAAGCACGTCCCTGTTCCTTTATGGATATGCCAGCAGCTACCCAGACTTCGAAGAAATTGATCTAAGCGCATTTATATCAGGTGAATGCTATGGCTTAAGCTATCAGTATCACAGCACATTCGGCGATACGCGCTGGTATAATCATCTGTTTTTAGCCGATGCAGGAGCCCAGCTCGCTGCTGTACAGATTGCTTATCCCGTTGATATACCCGATGAGCAAATAGCTATATATGACTCCTTCGCCAAGGCCAACATGCTTTTTGATAACCCTGACCTTCATCCGCAAGAAACAGGGCCTATTTATAACGAAGCCATGAGCGAGTATATTTACACCAAGCTTGCGCAGGATTTCAGCACAACAACATGGTATAGGCGCATCATAGGTATTAGTGTCTATGATGCTCAGGATAAAGAATACGTTGAAGTACAGGCCAAGCCACTGGTTACCAATGACAACACAGATACGGTAGAATCAATTATATCTATGATTTCCAAAGAGAAACACGCCGATAAAGCAGCCATAGATGTTTTGGAGACTCTCGATATACCCGCATATTTCTTCCTGTGCGAAGCTGCCGGCGTAACACGTAGTGAGCTGGATGAGATGTTTGACAATAATTCTGTCCCCGGAGATGAGTGCGCCGAGGCTCTCAGCGACTACATAGAGCACGATGAAGAGGGTGGACTTGAACGAATAGCCTATACTATCCACGCAAACTATTTTACGAGCTGTGCTTATGTTGTTTTCAAATATGATGACGAGATAGTATATACAGTTGACTTTAAGTAAGGTGGGCTAAAGTATGGCACGTAAGAAAGCGCGTATACGCCGCAAGGTTGTCGTTGGTCACGATGCTGACGGAAAAGCCGTGGTAAAATGGGTAGGCGGATATACCGTAAAAGAAGTTGAAGCAAAAAAGCAAGAACTCATACGCACATATATACTCGGTGCAGGTGAAGCACAACGCAATGTGCTTGTGTCTGTATACATGCAGGAATGGTATGATGCTTACAAGAAGGGCGAAATAAGTGCATCTACAAAACGTAGCTATGCAAATGCTATCAACAATCATATCGCCCCGTACATAGGTGATAAGCAAATGCGAGCTGTCACCGATATAGACTTGCAGAAGGTGGTAAACAGACTGGCAAAAAAGAGCAACACGTTGATAGGCGATACATATAATATACTGAAGAACGTATTTGCCCATGCATATGCTCACGGCAGCATAGACCGCAATCCGGCAATATCGCTTGTGCGCCCAAAGGCTACGAAGAACGAACGGCGTGCGTTGACCCCCGAAGAAACCGCCGCGGCATTGAGTGTTATAGAAACACATGAACATGGCCTGCTCCTTGCGCTTTTATATTATGCCGGCCTTCGCCGCGGCGAGGCTTTAGGTCTGCGCTGGGAAGATGTAAATTTCAGCAGCCGCACATTGCATGTCCGCCGCGATATAGATTATGTTACTAATAATCCCGGTGAGCTAAAAAGTAAAGCGGCAAACCGTCGTATCCCCATACCGGACAAGCTTTATGATATGTTATACCCGCGCCGCGGTCTGCCATCCGTTTATGTAATACAGTCGCCACAAGGTGGTTCATACCTACCACAAAGCACATACAAACGCTGGTGGGACCAGCTCATGGTTGCGATGTACGAAGCAGACCCCACGATAGAAAGTAAGCTACTGCGTACGGTAAAGACAAAAAAGGGCGGCACACGAGACGTATTCTCATCCGTTCTAACGCCGCACTTCTTTCGCCACAACTATGCATCAGTACTATACGATGCCGGGGTAGATGTTTTGGCCGCGCAGAAGATTCTCGGGCATAGCGACCCGTCCACGACGCTAAGCATATATACCCATCTGTCCGAGGCCAAGGCCGACGCAAATGCAAAAAAGGTGCTTGCTGCGTTTAGTAAGGCATAAGAGTTGCCACGGCATTCTCCTTGCTGTGCAAAAGGTTGCCAAAACGTTGCCATCGTCTGAGTTTTCAAACACTTTCAATAAATTCGCGGTACGAAAAAAGCAAGGTAAAACCTTGCTTTTTTCATGGTCGGGGCGAGGTGATTTGAACACCCGGCCTTTTGGTCCCGAACC
>OHBD01000202.1_pt1 | contig 37859 bp, 37 predicted proteins | sample 1577291 | NCBI WGS metagenome assembly OHBD01 (sample SAMEA3879572, study PRJEB24766) | human gut metagenome | biome: human-associated habitat; feature: feces | place: USA | collected 1985/1987
CGCTTCTATTCTTGCCACGACTTCTACTCTCTGGATGACTTTGCAAAGCAGCTCGCCGTTCATCATTCCCGTTCCAACAACTTTCCTATGAGACCCCTCCATTGGCTTTCCCCCATTGAGTTCATTGTCCAATATGTTTGACAAACCTACACTGTTGCAGAAGCGCAAGAAACTGCAGCTGTCCCTTTCATATGTCTCCCTGTAGCGACAAAGCCATAAAGCAACTGAAATAGGCGAACACAAACCAGAGCCATGCGCCGGATGCTTCCGGCTGTCAGGAAACGGGCGAAGTTCCGATTGTGCTTCAGCTGCCCGAAGGCGCCCTCTGCCTGGATGGAGCGATTCACCCGGAGCAGTTTGCCTTCTTCCGTGGTGATCCTGGCGAGGGAGGCTTCCCGATATTCGGCAAATTCCCAGCAGACTGCCAATTCCTTCCGTTGTTCCGGGTCCCGGGCCTTGCAGCATGCCGCTCTGTAAGGGCAGTCGCTGCAATCTTCACATCTATATCAGGTGACTTCTCTCGTCGTTCCGTCCTTGCTGTGCTCTGTCACTGTGCCGACGTTGTCCAGAATCCGCCCGTTCTTGCACAGGTAGTAGTCTCCAGGTGCGTAGGCGCTGTACAGTTCCCTGTAATCCAGTTCCTCAAGCTGGGCGCTTACTTTCCGATAGAATTCGTCTTTCTCCGCCTTGTAATCCCTGCCGCCGCATATTTCCAGTTTCAGCTGTTGACATCCCTGCTGAATGGAGATATATTCTCCTTGTTGTAAGGTTTTCATTTCAGATATATTTTACAACAAAATAGAGCTCCCTTCCACCTCCTCAGTGGTCGAAAGCTCCATTTTTGTTTTCGGGGTTGTGCAACAGCCTCTTCGCTTTTATCCGTAGATCAGTTCTACCAGGATGATTTCATCTGCCCGCTGCCGGATGTTGTTCATCCGGCCAATCCAGGCCATCTGATCCTTTGCTTTCAGCTTTTCATCGACGCCTTCTGCCTGGGCCATCCGGGGGATGATTTGCACCATTTGCCGTCGGCTGGTCTGATCAATTTCTGCCAGGTGCTCGTAAAGCTTGCCAGACAGGATCAGGCGGGTGAACAGGCCGGGACGATACTCCCGGAGATAGTTCAGGCGCATACGGCCATAGTGCCCAATGGGCTGACGGGGAATTTCGGGAAGTTCCAGATCGGGGAAGTAATAGTCTCCATGTAAGGTATAATGAATACCGTTTTCAATGATTTCTTTTTCCAGATTTTTCATAGTGATGACCTCCTCTTTCAGCTTAATTTTGTTTGATAACCCGACCGAAAGAGGAGCAATGCAGCTCGTTTTCCGTACCCCAACCGGGGTTGTATGCGGTTGTTTTTCGTTGTTCGTGATTGTCAGAAAACCCTTGAAAAATCTACGTTTTTGGCTTCCATTGATTCAAGAAAACAGACCTATTTTCTCTTCGAGTCCTGTTGCGACCACCACACGCCTGGCAAGCTTGCTTGCCAGGTTTTTTTGAGGAGAGATACTTATGAAAACTGATGAATTGGATCAGCTTGTCGTTCATACAGAAACAAAAGATATCACACTGTCGCAACTTCGAGAGATGGTTGATGCTAATGATATTATTGTCAATCCCGAATATCAGCGTAACTATGTGTATGATGATAAACGAGCATCATTGCTGGTTGAGTCTATTTTAATCGGCATTCCGATCCCCATCATTTATTTATGCGAGGAAGATGATGGAATTTATTCCGTTATTGATGGTCAACAGCGGATTATGTCTTTTACCCGCTATTTGAAAAATGATTTTTCTTTATGTGGTCTGACCACCCTGAGCGCCTTAAACGGCCTTTTTTTTCGTGATCTGGATAAACCCATGCAGCGCCGACTCCGGGCAAAATCTCTCAAAGCCATTTGCCTCGACCGCGATTCTCAGGAGCTTAAATATGAAATTTTTTCCCGACTGAACCTCGGTGCAGTAAAACTGAAGGATCAGGAGGTTCGTAACTGTATTTTCCGTGGCAGTTTTAATTCAATGTTACGGCGCATTGCCGATACCGATGAAAACGTGAAAGCTCTTTTCCATTATACCGATAACTCACGTATGGAATTCGAAGAACGTATCTTGCGTTTTTTTGCAATGCGTGATTTTTATCATATTTCAGGTACTTTTAAGAATACCATGAATCAGTTTATGACCAAGCACCAAAATGATTCTGACGATGAAATTTATGAGATGGAAAATCAATACCGTTCAGTTATGGATACCATCAAACAGGTTCTCGGTTGCGAAGCGTTTTTCTTTCATGGTGAACGTGCAAGTAAGTTTAATGGCGCTGTTTATGATTCTATCGTAATTCCTTTTTCACTTTTTCCGAAGCGTTCGCTTCTACAACATGCCGATAAAATTCGGGATGGCATTTTCAACATGAAAGAAAACGATGCAGAGTACCGTGAAAATGTTTATGTCGGAACCAATGCAGGACGTCGTGTGCGCAGTAGAATCACAAAAGTCATCAATATCATTACTGGCTGCATAGACCCTTGTGAGATAGATATGCCTCGCACCTTTGATGAAAGCATTCGCCAGGAGCTCTTTCACCGCAATCCCGTTTGTGCAATTTGTGGAAATAAAATTCTAACCATAGAAGACTGCGAAGTTGATCACATCATCCCCTTCTCAAAAGGTGGTCCAACCTCGATTGAAAATGCTCAATTAACGCATCGCACATGCAACCGAATCAAAAGCGATAAAATAAAAACTTTGCTAGATGTCAGTTTTGAGTCTGATGAAGGCAACTACTAAATAAAGCATAACACTCCCCCTCTCGTTCTAAAAAACAGTCTGACACGCTGGAACCTTTGATAGATTATAACAGTGTTTGGTATCCGACATAAGCTGATCCGTCCTTATTCGCCACGCCATAACGGCAAGGTCGAGCGCAGCCATCGCGAGGATCAGAAGCGCTTTTACTCCTGTCACGCCTTTTATTCTCTGGATGACTTTGCAAAGCAACTCGCCGTCCATAACCACCGTTCTAACAACTTGCCCATGAGACCCCTCCGCTGGATGTCGCTCTCAAAGTTCACTGTCCAATATGTTTGACAAACCTACAAGTGCACAGTTATGACATTTCCGACTGCACGGCTTCCGGCACGATCACGGCGGAGGCTGACATTAGCAAGGCCGAAATCGGTTCTCTGATCGGCCGCGCCTATCGCTGCACGCTTGCCGAAACAGCGGTTTCCGCTGTGACGCTGAACGATGCAAAGTTTGGTCACGTCGGCATGGAAATGAAGTAAAGTCATAGCGGCTTTCCGGCACTCCGGCTTGAGTTGGAGCGCCGGGGGGAAGCGGCTCTCTATCAGGTGCAAATGCGCCCGCTACTGCACCTGGCAGAGGGCTGCGTCTCTTGTATCATGGTTTACTGGATTCGCCAGAAAGATTTCACTATGGATTTTCACAAAAAGAAGTAAAGTCAACGAGGACTCATGGCAGTATGATATGGATTACTGCCATGAGTCCGTTTTTCCCCAAATGCAGGCTGACTTTGACCGTTCAAGCGGCAAGGCAGCAGAAAAGTTTTTTGTTTGCGAAAAAAGGTACCATCGAAAAATTTTTTCATAGTAAGGGACATTCGCATGGGTTTTCCCGGAATAGCTCTATAGCGTTACTGTGCTTAGGAGCTTTACGGCATTCCGGGAAGCTGATCCAACACTTTCAGCCCTAAACCCTCCAAATACTGGCGGGCAGCCTGAAAGCGCTTGCTCCATGTCATCATTTCCGCGTTATGGGCGTCCACACCAATAATCGCCTCATTTTCCATCCGCGCGGCGATCTCCCAGAAGCAGGTAGTGGGGTAGCCAACGCCGTGATAGTTTCCAATGGCTCTATAGTGATTCCCCTGCAGGTTATATTCCAGCGGCATACGCAATTCTAATGCGCGGCGGCAGATCTGTTCGCTCATGTTGACACAGGCAGCGTCAAAAACAGGATAATTGCTCAAGACCACTTCTGGATGAGCCAGATAGGTAAACAGACCCGATTCCATTCCAGCCAGCGTCATATCGGTATACTGTTTCACTTGATCCGGCCGGGTACTCTGCAAAAAGAAATGCCCTTCTTCCTTTTCATCCGACAGATGATTGCCCAAAATCAAATAGTCCAGTCCAAGCGCTTCCTTTTGTTCTTTCAGCCAGCCGTAATACTGAGGAAAAGCCTCGCATTCCAGACCTACATACAGCTGTATCTTTCCTTCGTAGATTTTTTCCAGTCGGCGAATAGACTCCACATATTCCGCCAGCTGTTCGGCGGGCATTCGGATCCGGCTGACATAGCCGTTGTGGTAAGGCCACGGGGTATGATCGGAAAAGCCGAGCGTCTTAAAGCCCGAGTCCAGTGCCGCTTGAACATACTCCTCATCCGTATTGCGGGCGTGCAGGCAACGCGTCGTATGCGTGTGGTAGTTACGAAGGGTTTCCGTGTTCATGATAGAAATGCTCCCTTTCTTCCAGTGATTTCAGTGAAATATCAGCGTGTGTTTTGCTCTCGATATACGCTGGGCGTAACGCCTTCGCTGCGTTTAAAAGCGCGGATGATATTCAGCTTGTTACCATAGCCAACTTCTTCAGCGATCTCCTGCAGAGATTTATCGGTCCCGCTGATCAGTTTTCTGGCCTTGGCGATGCGAAGGCTCTGAATGTAGTCCAGAGCTGTCGTTCCTACACAGCGACGGACGATCTTGCTCAGATAAGAAGGAGTCAGATGAAAATGATCTGACAGGGCGTTGATATTCAGATTACAGTCTGTATAGTGCTCTTGAATATAGACCACAATTTGCCGGTCTCGTTCGCTGATCGGTTCTCCTCCTTCTTTGGGATTATCTTCCTGTTTCATCTTCTGGAATAATTTCTGTGCGCAGCATTTCAAAGTAATGATATCGCCGCATCCCAACAGATTTTCTTCCAGCTGCACATCCCGCGTATTTTCAGGCATTTCCGCCGCGATTTCCCACAGCACGCCTACATACCGTGTCAGCAGCAACTCTAATTGCCGTCTCGACAATGCAGCCGCGCCGGCAAAGGCACGGTCCACTTCTTTCAGGAAGCACTGCTCCATCTGCTCATACTCCTGGGCCTTTTTCAGCATGACCAGCTGCTGCTGGAACGCCGTCTGACGGGTGAGCCCGTCCAAGTCTCCCGCACCGTAGGAATTAGGAAGTTTTTCATAACAGCTCGTCTGCCGTTCCTGTCCCTTCAGTGCCATAGAGCCAAGTGTTTCCCGGGCTTCCTGATAAGCTTCCGGCATTTCTGTCAGTTCTTCATGAACACCGCTAACTGCCGCAGTCGCCGTGATCCCCAGCCGGTCATACAGATAACGCAGCGCTCGGTTCGCCAATTCCGTTACCTGTTCGCTTTCCAGCCGCGTTTCTTCTGCCAACAGCAGGCACGCGATCATGTTGTCAATGGAAAACAGATGCGTGGTGCATCCCGTCGGTTGGAAACTGCCCGCCACTCTGGAGATCACCAGATCGATCAGATCCAGCGACGTTCGATCATCTTCGGTGTCTTCATCCGGCAGCGAGGACAAATGAAGATCGATCTGATCCACTGAGTACACGACCAGCATAAACGAGCATCGGCGGACGCTTAGGCCGAATTCTTCCAGTCTCTTGTCCGTATGGCTATCCACCCGTCCCCGCGCCATATCGTGCAGCAGCTTTTCTTTGCGCAGGTTCTGCATTTCGCCGATCTGCCGGTCTGAATCCCGAAGTTCCTGCAGCATCCGAGTCAGTTCCAGTTCCAAAAAAGCGTACTCGTTCTGATCAATGCCATCGTTAGGCTGGGTTCGCCGCATACTGCTCAGCAAGGTCCCCGTCAACCGCTGCACCGGCGTATAATGATTTCGGCTGAAAATTCCCACCAGAAGAAGACCAAGCAGTAAACACACGACATAATAAGCCGCCAGTGCTGCCGGCATTTCGCTGCCCAGCGCCGTCGCGTCCGCCTCGGGAGTCAATCGGTAGGTCCAGTCCAAAACCTTGGATCCCGCCATTCGAGCCGACAGACCATGGTAGAATAAACGATCCAGCAGAGTAGCCTTCTTCGGCTCTGCTGAAGCGCTGCCGTCGGAAATGGCCGCATCGCCGTTTTCAATCGAGAAGGAAGCCGCTCCGCCTTGCCCGTAATCCCGCAAAAGCCCCCGAAGCATATCCAGATTGACATTGGTTACGATCACCAGAGGCGAGACGCCCTCATTGGTAATTCGGTTATACTGATGATAGATCAGCAGATGCTGACGGGCCTTATTTTCATGATCGCCCACGATCAGGTGCTTTCGGCGGCCGGAAAAACCCAATTCCTCTTTCCAACGGGCATAATCCATTCCCAGTTCTGTTTGGGCCGTATAGGCAAAGCCCTGCCCGTAAGTCAGGTCCTTTTTGCTCAATACGGCGTCCGCCAGCGGAAAGCATAAATAAATGTCCGCAATGATCGGGCTCTGGCCGATAAATTGTTTGAGCATACTCTGTAAAAGGCGCAGGTCAGCGGTATCATCCGACGTAAAATGTTCCTTCTGTTTCAAACGCCACGCGGCCTCGTGGATCAGCAAATAAGAAGAAGCGGTATAGATTTCGGAAAGCTGCGCATCCACCGCATCGCGCAGCAGGGTCAGGGAAGTTTCGTTCGCATGATCTACCTGACGGGTGATCGCGTCTCCCGCGCCATAAAGCACCAGCGGACTGACCAAAATGGGCACCAGCAGCACGATCACATAAGAAAAAAAGAGGGAGCGATATAAGCCGCTTTTCCACAACTGCCTGCTTTTCCGTTTCTGTGTCATTGCTGTCTCTCCCGTCGGCATTTTTCTTCAAATATTGTAACACAGTTTGAAGCTCAACGCACCTTACGTCAATGGAAAAAAAGCCGTTTTTCGTCTTTTGATAGTTGGGAACCTCAAATTGATACCTTGGATATGGCAGAAAAGAAACCATTTTTGCATATTTGCCTGATTGAAAAATCTTTTGGGATGGGATACGCTCTTGTCAACGCCGGAGCGGCGAGCTGCCGCTGAGGCAAGATCGAATAAGGAGGCATCCCCAGTGAAAAAGAACTTCCGGGTATTCTTCTGCGCCATGCTGTGTATGACGCTGCTGCTTTCCGCCCTGCCTGTACAGGCAGAAAACGAAAAAGGCGACCTTTGGTTGACGGATGAAAAGGTCACCCTGACCTGCTGGTATCCCATCAATCAGGCCACGTTCTTCTCGGACGGCATTTCTTCCTTTGCCGATACCGATGTGTTCAAGTGGCTGGAAGAACAGACCAACGTCCATGTGGAATTTATCCACCCCGCCAACAGCACCGAGGCCGAATCCTTCAATCTGCTGTTTGCCGACGACCGTCTGCCCGATCTGGTTTTCAACAATGACACCTACGCCTATGCCGAAGGCGCTGAAGCAGCCGTCGAGGACGGTTACTATCTTCGCCTGAATGATCTGATGGAACAGTATGCCCCCAGCTATATGAAGCTGATGGCGGACAATCCCACCATCGCCAAAGACACCGCCACCGACAGTGGGCTGCGCTGGAGCTTTAATTTCATCTACAGCGGGGACGGCAAACAGTGCAACTTCGGCCCTGCCCTGCGCAAGGATTTTCTGGACAAGACTGGTCTGGATGCTCCTGTCACCTATGAAGACTGGCACAAAGTGCTGACCGCCTTCAAGGAACTGGGCGTGGAATATCCTCTGCTGCTGAACTACGCCGGTTCCTGCGATAAAGATGGCTGGATGGCCGGTTATGGCGTGAGCCGTACCTTCTTCCAGCAGGATGGCGTAGCCAAGTTCGGCCCCATCGAGGATGGCTATGGCGAGTATGTCAATATGATGGCGCAGTGGTACAAGGAAGGCCTGATCTATCCCGACTTCGCCCTGCAAAGCACTGCCGCTGAGCCTCCGGAGGATCTGGTGCTGAACGACCGCATCGGCGCGTGGGCCACCTTCGCCTCCTGGAGCGGCACCGACTACTACGTCAGCTGCGGCGCCACCAATCCCGATTTCAATCTGGTAGGCGTGACCCATCCCGTGGTCAGCGCAGGCGATGAGACCCATCTGCGTTATCCCGACACCATCGTGAAGCCCGACTGCATTGCCGTGTCCGCCGACTGCGAATATCCCGAAATCGCCGTGAAATGGCTGGATATCTTCTACAACCCCGATTATGCCTGGATCTTCAACTACGGCCTGCGGGAAGGCGAGTCCTACGTAAAGGATGAGAACGGCAACCTGCACTGGGGCGACCTCATCAATCACAACGAAGAGGGCATCACCAAAAATCAGGCCCGCTGCAAGTACACCACCGTCAACTGCCTGTACGAGGACTACACCCGCGTCATGGGTTCCTGGACTCCCGTGCAGCTGGAAAGCCAGCAGGCGTGGGTCTCCGGAAAGGACGATTGGGTCATGCCCGATAAACTGACCCCCACCGCTGATGAAAACCGTCAGATGAGCGTGCTGATGGAAGACATCAACACTTTCGTACTGGAAGAAACCACCAAGATGATCATGGGCACCAGCACTTACACCTTTGAGACCTTCCGCCAGAAGATCCTCGATATGGGAATCGATCAGGCGCTGGCGATCGAACAGCAGGCGCTGGACCGCTACAACGCTCGTTAAAATCATTCGATCCGCAGCGGATGCGGCTGCACCGGTTTGGGTCAGCCGCATCCGCCCCTGTTTCCGCGCCAACCGGCGCGATCCTTTGAAGGAGGGCCATTTATGACCACCAAGTCCAACGCCGCCGTCCTGCCATCCACCTTTGGGCAGCGGTTGAAAAACGACATGCGCCGCAACTGGGTCGTTTACCTGATGCTGCTGCCGGTAATCGCCTTCTTTTTTATTTTCAATTATCTGCCGATGGCCGGTCTTCTAATGGCCTTCGAAAATTTCAAGATCAAGCTGGGTTTTTTCAAAAGTCCGTGGGTGGGCTTTGATAATTTCGAGCGTTTCTTTAACAGCATCTATTTCGGCCGTCTTTTGCGCAACACGCTGATGATCGGTCTGAAGGATATCCTTTATTCTTTTCCTGCCACCATTATTTTTGCATTGTTGCTGAATGAAGTCCACAACCGTTATTTCAAAAAGACGGTTCAGACAGTCTCTTACCTGCCCTATTTTATTTCTCTGGTCGTCGTTTGCGGCATGGTGATGGACTTTACGCAGGAGGGCAGCGCCATCAGCCGGTTGGTGGGTCTGTTTTCCGGCAAGCAGGAATCTCTTTTGACGAACCCGTCCTATTTTCAGGAAATTTTCGTTTTCTCCGGCATCTGGCAGGGTCTCGGATACGGAGCCATCGTCTATTTGGCCGCGCTGGGCTCCATCGACCAGGAGCTGTACGAAGCGGCCCGCATCGACGGTGCCAACCGCTGGAAGCAGACCTGGCACATTACGCTGCCCGGACTTGCCTCCACCTGTATCGTCATGCTGATCCTGAAAATCGGCAGCTTCATGAGCGTCAATTATCAGAAGATCATTTTGCTGTATTCTTCCGCCACCTACGAAACAGCCGACGTCATTACCAGCTATGTTTATCGTGTTTCTCTGGCAAAGGGTTCCGACTACAGCTTCGGTGCGGCGGTGGGGCTGTTTAACTCCGTCGTCAATCTGATCTTCGTGGTGCTGACCAACGCGATCAGCCGCAAAGCTGCGGACACCAGCCTGTGGTAAGGAGGAAATAGGACATGATGCGTACACGTGGTGAAAAAATTTTCAGCGTATTCAATACGATCATTCTTTCGCTGATCGCGCTGGCCTGTCTGATCCCCGTCTGGCATGTGATCTGCTGCTCCGTGAGCGAACCGACGCTGCTGAACGCCAACCGGGGGACTGTGCTTTGGCCCCTTGGTCAATGGACGTTCCTTGGGTACGAAAAAGTATTCAAAACCAGCTACATTCTTCGCGGCTATCTCAACACCGTTTACTATGTGATCCTTGGCACCGCCATCGGGCTGGTGCTGACCTGTCTGGCCGCCTATGGTCTTTCTCGAAAAGATCTGATGCTCAAGAAACCCATCAACTTTTTCATCACCTTCACGATGCTTTTCAACGGCGGTCTGGTCCCCACCTATATGGTCATTCGGGATCTGAAAATGCTCAATACGGTCTGGGCCATCGTACTGCCCCTGTGTGTCTCCGTTTTCAACGTCATGATCATGCGCACTTCTTTTGACAATATTCCCGATGCGCTGACAGAGGCGGCTCAGATCGACGGTGCAGGCCATGTTCGGATCCTGGTACAGATCATTCTGCCGGTAAGCAAATCCATTCTGGCTGTTGTCACACTGTTCTATATTGTGCAGCACTGGAATTCATGGTTCCATAGCGCGCTGTATATCAAGGATCGCGACCTGTACCCTCTGCAGCTTTGGCTGCGGGAGATCGTCATTGCGGAAACCAACAGTGTGATCGAGGCGGACGCCGCAGACGCAGGCCTCATCAACCAGACCAAGGCGCTGATCAAATACTGCGTGATCGTCATCGCCATCCTGCCCATGATGATCGCCTATCCCTTTGTCCAAAAGTACTTTGTGACCGGCGTTATGATCGGCTCTGTCAAAGGTTGAGCTTTTCCGATGCAAAAAAGTGCAAAGCTTTCAAGCGGTGCAAATTCCCCCTTTGAAAAAAATGCACTTCATGGCGTTTTCCGTCTAAGCCATGATTATGCCCCCGTGATCCTGAAGGATCGCGAGGGCTATTTTTCTTTTCACTCTCTGCCGTTCGGCCTTTTTACAGTTTCCAATATGAGAGATATCTTCCTGGAGGAACCGCTCTGCACGTCATCCGTCATCAACAATGGGAAAATAGCAGGTCGCGTGAGCAGGTGTTTTTTCATATGCGTACTGTTTATCCGTGTCTTGTAACGGTCTATTTTCCGCGTCTTTCGAGTCGTTTTCACGTCCGAGAAAACGCTGCTCGTCCCTGTGGTTCTAGATTGCCCATATGCCACATTCTGTTTCCAGCGTTACAAAGGTATCAGACATTCTTCTCCGACAGTTTGCATATCCGATCCACGATATCCGAAATGGCACAGGTGCCAAAACAGGCTACGCCGGAGCGAATGGTGTCATTCAACGGCTCCAGCCAGCGGGACTCCACTCCCTCCCTGCCGACGGCTGCGCCTACGATGCTGCCAGCCGTCCCGGCGTTGCAGTCCGTATCAATCCCGCACATGACCGCCGTCGTAATGGTACGGGTATAGTCCAGTTTTCCCTCCAGCAGTGCCAGCGTGACCATACTCAGGTTGTTGATAGTGGCCGCAAAGGGCAGATGACCGTAGGCATTCTCGATCTGCCGGCAAACGGCGCTCCATTCCTTTTCCGCATCATACCATGCGATCACCCGGTTCACCGCTTCAGCCAGACGGGATCGGGTCGGGATCACAGAAAGACCTCCGGCCAGAATACTTTCCACTGTGGGCCGTTCCGTCAAAGCTGCCGCCAGACACCCCGCCACAAACATGCCGCCGTAGCAACCATTTTTCACCAAACTGAAGGAGCAGTCCCGATACGCCAATTCTGCGGCCCGGCGCGGGTCGCCCGGCCGAATATATCCCCATAGATCGCATCGGATCTGCCCGTCGATGCATTCTCGCCAGGGATTCAGACTAGTGGGGATCCTGGCGATCTGCGCGGCCCGTTCCTCGCCGTCCGTCAGGTTCACCATATGATAATAGGCCTGCCGGGAAGCGCACCAGAACCAATGATACGGCACATTTTCCAGCCAGTTCCAGCCAACGTCTTCCGTCCGAAACTCCAGACCTTTGCTTTCCGCAAGGTTCAGTGCCAGCAGAGTATAGTGAATATCATCGTCCGGTTGAACAAAACGAACGTTACCGCGGGTACTGGGAAGGCAGTCCTCCCGGAGCGTCAGATTCAATTTTTCAGACCGGGCGGGAACGAAATCATTCAGCGGATATGCATCCACACTGCCAAGATAACGTTCGATCATTTCTCGGTTCATTCCCATTTCCAACGGTTTGCCCAGCACCACAGCTGCGCACCGTCCTCCGAAGGCACCTTCGATTCTTCTGCGGTAAATTTCGCCGCGCACCGGCGCTTCCAACGCGGGAACCGAAGCCGCTTCCGAAAAAATATCCTCCAGCCGATTCGGCTCTACATAGGGATATTTCGGCGAAACTCCCTCCGCGTAACGTTTCCAGAGCGTTCGGTAAGCTTGCTCCCATACGGGTTCATTTTCCGGTGCAGCAGCCTGTTCTCCGGGCTTTACGGGCAGCGGAAGTTGAAACAGCATTTCCTCCGGCGCGGGAACACCCGTCAGGTCGAAGCCCTCCTCCCGCATCTGAAAATATTCTTCCTGATACAGCTGTTTCCAGCCGGCGTATCCGGGCATTGTTTGTTCCTCACTTTTCGTTCATTCCGTCCATCAGATAAAGCAGCAGTTCTGCAGAATGCCATGTATGGGGAGCGCCCATCCGTTCCGCGGCATACAACGGCAAAAAGGGCAAATTGCGCTCATATTCCGCTTCAGACGCTTCCTTCTCCCAGGAAACAGGATAATTCTTTCCGTCCGGCAATCCTTCCAGCGGCGCGCGCCGAAAATGGGCTCTGGCCACGTTCAAATAAGGATATAATTCTCCCCTGTAATCAACAGGCTTCGCCTGCGTGGACGGCTCTCCGCCGTCCATCCAGAAAAGCTCGGCATAATCGTCCTCCGTCTCCGACACCGTCCAGCGGCTATGATCGATTCCAAGACAGGAGAGCCCCAGCTTCAGCCACTTCGTCTGATAGACGGGATGGGGCGCATAGTCAGAAAGCCCGGTCAAGGAACCGTTTTCCGTGCGGCGTTCTGCTTCCTGGAGGATTTTTTCCACCAGAGGATGCTCCCGGCCACTCACTAACGAGATCAGATACAGTGCCTGTCCCAGATTGTCCGTTTCCTCTACCCCATGATTATTGCGGTCGTAGGGGTCGTCCAGAGATAAGATCCACTGACGAATCTGTTCCAGGTTGCCGGTTTGCTGAAAAGCCATGGCCATCATAGCCGAGTCCCGGTACCACGGCTTCCGATATACCAGCGGATTAGGCAGCGGTTTTCCGTCCACCACAGATACCAGCAGGTCATGATGCAGCGTCCGCATCAGCGGCGCATACGGGGATGGCTCGAAATCCGGCAGAGAAACAGGTTCCCGGCTCAGCACCTGTATTCGGCCATTCTGCCGCAAATATAAGCCGCTTTCATCCTCCCAGACCGCATCTTCCCCCATCTGTACCCGGTAGCGATCCGGCTGAAGTTCCACCGGCAAATTTTCGTCAAAGCAGGCCATTACACGCCCGTTTTTCAATTCAAACAGGCAATGATTTTTCCAAATCATTTTGGGGCGTTTTCCCATGCCGAACAAATAAAATTTTTCCTGAGAAAGCAGTTTTTTCATTCTATCTCCTTTTCAAAAATCTGTATACCAGCGCCGCGCCCATAATAACTGCCGTCCCGGTCATACAGAACCGTCCAGCGTTTTCCAGCATGGGGCACACCCTCCACACGGAAATAGGCCCAGTTTTTCGGCACCATGGGGCGTGCTGTCAAGTTTCCCTCGCAATCCGCGCCGATACCAAGCAAACCGTCCAGCACCAGATCACAAAAAGTAGAATGATTATAGTCCTTTCCCCGCTCATATCCGCCTCGCTGAGGATTCCAATGATCGGCCTTCAACTGGCTGCGTGCCGTCCAATCGCCGGTATAAGGATCCATATCTTCATCGATCCAGGGGCGGAACCGCCCATCTGCTCCCCGTTGCCGGTGTGAAAGCGCATACTGCCGCAAAAGCGTCCAGTAATCTTCCTGCGTAAAAGCGTCTGTCGGAGGATATTCCCGTAAAAGCCGTGCGGCAGCGGTCAGGGTCTGAGCGGTGGCAAAGGGCCAAACCGGGCCGTTCCACAGGCATTCATGCTCATGAAAAAAGCCGAATCGAGGATGCCGCTGCTCAGCAGTGGTCAGCCCCCAGGGAGCAAAAAAGCCTTTCGGATCCAGAAGCTGCCGGAAGGTCGCTTCCTTGCCCTGCTCCGGCATTGCAAAATACCACGGCAGGTACCCCACCAGTTCCCGTACTCTATGGTTTTCTTCCACGGCAGGTCGTGCGAAAACATCGACAAGCGCTCCCTTCGCGCAGGGAAGCGTTCGGTAAAAATCGCCATCCCACAAAAGACGATCCATGGCATCCCGAAGTGTTTCTGCCTTCTGATGGAAAGATACGCTCAAATCCGTCTTTCCTGCCCGTTCCGCCATACGGGAAATGGCCATGGCGTCGCCATACAAGTAGGCGTTCAGCGTGGGGCGTAGTCCGGGCCCGCTGATTGAAAACTCCATTCCATCCCGGTCATCATCTGACCAGAACAATCCGCAGGGCTGAAGCGCCTTTTCTTCCCAGCTGTGATACAGGGAAACGAGGCCATCCAGACACTCGGCTGCGAAAGCGTCGTCTTCCCGCAGACGGCAGTAGTCCTCCACTACGGAAGCCAGCCAGGTACTATAGGAAAGCGCATCGCCCTTCCGATTCAGCCAGAAGCGGATATACTCCTTCATCCACCCGGAGGGGTCTGCCAGCCAGCGCCCCTCCCGTACATGATGGCAGCAAGCGCAGTTAATGGAATTATAGGGCCCGGCCCAATACACTTCTGGCAGAAATTCCGTTACGATATGTCCCTCCGGGGTCTCCTTCCAATGCTTTCGGAATGTCCACCATCGAAAATAATATGTTTCTTCCAACGCCGCATCCGGGCATTCCAACAGCGGGATCTGTTCCTTCAGCCACTCGTAGGCCTGGGCATTTGGCACAGCCTGAAGGTAGCATTCCTCGTCCAGCGTATTGAATCGTTCCACATATTCCTTCAGCTTTCGCTGTAAATCCATCATGGCCGCTCTGCTCCTTATTACTTCGAAAAAATTAGAAGGCCAGTTCTGAAGCATCCAGCACCGCGCCGCCGATCTGCTCCTTATGGCCCCGGCGGCCGTTATACCAAAGCATCCAGCGATCGCCCATATTCAGCACAAAGGGCTTGTAGCAGGCCTCTCCGTCCCATGCGTTTTCGTCCGGAGCCAGAATGGGATTCAGCTTGGAACGCTCCCAGCCGGTGACTCCATCCCGTGAACGCGCCACGCCTACCTGAGCGTAATCCTCGTTATGGTAGCCGATATAGAACATCCAATACCATCCATCATGAAACAACACCTGACAGCCCGCCGCCTTATGCTGTTCCCATTCGCTGGCGGGATCTGCTTGAAAAATGGGATTCAGCGGGCTCTTGCGCCAGACCCGGCCGTCCTCGCTTTCCGCATAGCCGATGGCCGTAGGCTCGTATTGCTCACCGCCGGAATACCACATTCGGAACAGCTTTGTTCCTTCGTCCCAAATCACGCTGGGGCACATCACCGCCTGCTTTTCCCATGGAAGCTCCGCCCGCAGTACCGGTTCGTCGCCTGTGCGGACAAAATGGATTCCATCCTCGCTGACAGCATGGAAAATATCGGAGGTGCCATCCGCTTGACCAGGCTTGAACTGACCGGTGTACCACATATGATAGATCGAACCGACTTTTACCACCGAGGGACGATTCAAATCGTCCTCCCGTCCCTCTTTGGCCTTCCGGGGACGAATACAGAACCTTGGTTCATCCCAATGAATGCCGTCCCGGCTCTTACACAGGGCGATGCTGGCCTTATCCCGCCAGGAAAAATATAAGAGGATCTCATCGTTTTCCCGAAGCATGGCAATATCAAAGCAGGTTCCCAGTTCACCGCCCAGCAGTGGATTTTCCGGCAGTTTCTTCCAGCCGCCGTTTGTGCCGTGGCAAAAATGTTCCATAGGTTTGTTCTTCCTTTCTTTGTATCGGAAAATAGACTGATAAGAAAACTCATTCCTTTACTGCGCCGATGGTAACGCTGGACATGAACTGATCCTGAAAAATCAGGAATACGATGATCAACGGCAAAGTAATTACCGTACAGCCGGAAAGTACCAGTTCCCAAGGAATGGAGTAGGTGCTGGTAGAAGTGTTCAACGTAGGCAGCACCACCATAATGGGCATCACTTCCACCTTGGTCAGAAGGGTATGAGGCCAGAGGTAATCGTTCCATTTGCCCAGAAATGTCAGCACGGTCAATGCGCCGATAGCAGGTTTTGCCAGTGGAAGTACGATTTTGCGGAATACATACAGATGCCCGGCCCCGTCGATCCGCGCCGCTTCCAGAAGCGAGTCCGGGAGCGATTCGATATACTGTTTGAGCATAAACAGGCAAAAGGAGTTGGCGATGCCGGGAAAAATCTGAATAGCATAGGTATTCAGCATTTTTGCCTTGGAAAACATCAGAAAAATCGCCGGCATGGTCAGTTCGCCGGGCACCATCATCGTAGCGACCAGAATCATAAAAATTGCGTTTCGGCCCCGGAAACGGTACTTGGCAAAAGCAAACGCTGCCAGGCAGGACAGCAGAAGGGTCAGCGCCGTATAGACGACGCTGATGAATACGCTGTTCAGAAACGTACGCACCATAATGCCGCTGTTATAGCTGACCAGATCCACGTAGTTGGCCAGCGTGGGGGTCTGGGGCACGCCCCAGGAATTGACCGACAGTTCCGATCCGGTTTTCAGGGAATCACAGAGCATGATCCAGATCGGCAGAAGGGCGATCAGAGAGGCAATGATCAAGAGCATGATACCGGCCCCATTTTTCTTTTTCGGCATGGCTCAATCCTCCTTTTCCCGCATCAGCAGCAGTTCCACCAGCGAAATTACCAGGATCATCAGGAACAGCAGCCATCCTGCCGCGGAAGACATGCCGAAGTTGCCGTTCTTCATGTTGGTGGTTACCAGGTTCATAATCGGCGCGGCATGGGTGGGCGCGTTGCCAACGCCTGCCAGCAGCACGTTCACTTCGGTGTACACCTTGAAGGAGCTGATTGCATCCATGATAAAGGCGAAAAGAAAAATGGAACGCATCATGGGAATGGTAATATAGAAAATCCGCTGGGCGCTGGTAGCGCCATCCAGAATCGCCGCCTCGTATAGAGAAGGATTGATGGTGGTCAGGCCTGCCAGATAAATGATCATGAACCAGCCGGTGGAGCGCCATACGCTGTATGCCACCACCGTCCAGCGCATGATGTTCGGATCGTCCAGCCAACTGACGGTCAAGCCGAACACCTGGTTGATCGCGCCGGTATAGGTGGAGAAGATCACCCGGAAGGTCAGTACCGAGGCCATGACGGGAACGACCTGAGGCAAAAATAGAATGGGCTTGAATACGTTACGGATTTTTCCGATTCTTTCGGACTGGAGCAGCACCGCAAATAAAAAGGCGAAGCCCATTACCGGCAGCAAATGCACCAGAAAATAAAACAGCGTATTGCCGATAGCCTTCCAGAAGGCCGAATAGTGAAGCAGAGAGTGATAATTATTCAGCCCCACAAAAGTGGCCTTCCCGTAACCCTTGTATTTGAAAAAGCTCAGAACGAGCGAATAGCCTGCGGGAAAAACAAAGAAAACAGCGAAAGAAATCAAAAACGGAGCGATAAACAGATAGGGTACCATTTTTTCGTGCCGTTTGGAACGGGCAGTTTCACGGGGAAGAGTCTGTTGCATAATGGATGCACCTCGTTTTTGCATAACTTCTGGTTCGGGTGGACAAGGGCGTTTTCTCAGCACTCTGCGAGGCGGTGAAAAAAGATTCCGCGGCGTCCGCGTCCCAGCGCAGGGGAACGCCGCGGAAAGTTCAAAAGATCACTCGAATGTTAGTTAAAAGCATTGCCGATGGTGGTCTGCAGATCCGCCTGAGCAGCATTCAGCGCCTCGTCGATGCTCATTTGGCCGTTCACAGCCTTCGTGAAATATTCACACACGATGGTCTGCTCGGAACTGGCATTGGGAGAGTAGTTGAAGATCGCGAACTTATCCACAGCTGACTTCTGAGCATCCACAAAGGTAGTGCCGAAATATCCATTAGCCTGATCGGCGAAAAGGCTGTCATCCGCCAGAGCGACGGTATTCTGAGGCAGCGAACCGGTCATGTGGAACACGCATTTGCTGCCTTCCTCGCTCAGGCAGATGTAGGAAATCAATTCGGCTGCTTCTTCGGGATGAGCGGAGAACGCAGGAACAGCCATCACGGAGCCGCCGGCATCGGAACCGGCGTCCGTGCCGCCGATCACGGGCCAGGTGGTCACTTTCCACTGATTGCCAGCGCCGGAGTACTTGGGCAGGAAGATATCCTGGCCAAGCCAGGCCGCGCATGGCTGAGTCAGAATGGTGCCGTTAGCCAGAGCGTTTTCCCAGTCGGGAGTCCAGTCGGAGATATCAGCGATCACGCCGGCATCCACCATCTTTTTGTAATCCTCCAGCATTTTGCGGGTGCCTTCGTCGGAAGCAATGGTATAGTTGCCATCTGCATCAAAGAAGGTGGCGCCGTTGCCGGACAGGGTCAGATAGTAGGCATAATCGGAAACGTTGCTGCCGAAGTTCCACATATAGCTATTGGGATATTTTTCCTGAATCTTCTTACCGGCGGCGATGAAGGAATCGGTATCGGTGATGTCTTCCACCTGAACGCCGCACTCTTCAAAAATGTCGGAGCGATAAAACCATACCTTGGTCTTTACTTCGAAAGGCACAGCGATGGTCTGGCCTTCGTACTGGCTCAGTCCCAGAGTGGCAGTGGTCATGGTGTCGGCATAGGGTTTCAAAGCCTCGGAGATATCCACCAACGCTTCAGCGCGGGCAAATTCCGGGATCTGGGTGTAATTGAGCACCACGAAGTCACACAAATTTTCGTTAGCGGAAAGAGCCAAGCGCATTTTTTCGGCGGAATTTCCATCGCCTTCGCCGCCCAGCACCCAGGAGACCTCATACTTTTCAGCCAGCTTGGGGTTGGTGGCGAGCACATCTGCTACCAGCTGCTCATACTGAGCGGTGCTGCCCCAGCACATACCGGTCAAATGGATCTTTTCTTCCGCCACAGCACAGCTGCCCACCATCGTCAGCAGCATCGCCAGTGCAAGAAACATTGCAAACAGCTTTTTCATCTTATAGATCCTCCATTCTCTTTTTTCCGGCGCGCGCAAAAAGGCGCTGTGTTCATACAACGTGGTACGAATCTTTCTGCTTGCTCTCCGGACTTGTTGATGTTATTATATCAAATGAATTTGCACATTTCTGCGCAAAAAGGAGATAAAACTATGCTCAATCGCTCCAGTTTTCCGATCGAAGAAGAAGATCAAAAATTTCCTAACGGCTTCCGTGCAACCTGCCTGTATTACACCCAGCATTATCAAACCGTCAATTATCTGCACTACCATAATTTCCTGGAGATCGGTCGTTGCTTTGACGGCAGCGGCGTGCAGTTTATCAACGGCGATGTTTATTCCTTCAACGCCGCCAGCGTCAGCATCGTTCAGAAAGGCTGCATCCATGATTCCCACATCATCATGGTGGACCCCAATGAAAAGCCCAGCGAATGGAAATATATTTTCGTAGATCTGGAAGCATTGGGATTTGCCCCTGTGATCGGTCGAAGCTTCATCTCCACCGATCAGGAGCTTTTATTTCTCTTCGACCTGATGTTTCGAGAACTGGAAAACCAGCCGGACGAATGGCAAGAGCAATTTAGCCTGCTGCTGCCCGTTTTTTTACGCGCAGCCCAGCGGAAAGAGCCGAACCGACGGCCTATGCGTCACAATGCCATGGCTGACCAAATTTCTTTTATCCTGCACGTCATCGCCATGGAGTATGCAAGCCACCTGAGCGTGGAGCAGCTGGCCAGCCGCTGCAACATGAGCGTCAGCTATTTCCGCAAAGCTTTTTATGACAACGTGGGAATGGGGCCCCAACAATATATTATTCATGTGCGGCTGTCCATGGCAGAGCATCTTCTGCGCACCACGGAAAAGCCCATTCTTGATATTGCCGGTGAAGTGGGCTTCCATTCTCTTTCTTCTTTCAACCGTCTGTTTCTTCGTGCCTACGGCTGTTCTCCGCGGGTTCTGCGGGCCGAAAGCGCCTCAGTCCCCTGCCCCGCGGAGCAGAAAAACTACAGTTAGTATGCCTTTCGCGAAAATATTTTTCCGTGCAGAAAACCTCCTGCCGCTTTTTTTACAGCAGAAGGTTTTCTCTGTCCTTTCCCCCAAATCCAGTTTTCACTTTCTCTGAGGTCTTTTCACTTTTCTCAATCGCGGCTTGCCGCAATAAAATCACGATACCATTTCGCGCTCTTTTTAGGATGACGAGTCTGATCTTGATGGTCAATGCGAATCAAACCAAATTTTTTCGAAAAGCCGCACTGCCATTCAAAATTGTCCAGCAGAGACCAAACGTGCAGTCCCGTCAGATTGCAGCCGTCCGCCAGCGCCCTTTCTGCCTGAGCAAAGGAACGGCTCAGCAGATCGATCCGATCATCGTCGATGACGGTTTCTCCATCCATGTGGTCATCGCGGAAAGCCCCGCCTACCTCCGATACAAAAACCGGCGGATTTTGATAGTGATCCCGCAGCTCCGTCAGCACCTGATATAAACCTTCGGGATAGATCTCCCAGCCCGAATCCGTGACCGGCTCCCGGCGTTCTATGTGGACCATGGACATAGGGTTAGAAGGATTTCCGCTCGGATTTGGCTTCACCCGCATAACGGTATAATAGTTCACCCCCATAAAATCCTGAGGGAATTGCCGCAGCAGTTCCAAGTCGCCGGGCAACACATTGGGCAACGCCTGCATCCTGGTCAGGAAGGGCTTTACTTCTTCGGGATACATCCCCTTCAGCATCGGAGCCAGAAAGCAATCATTGTACAGGAAATTCATCTGTTTTGCCGCCTGACGGCTGGCGTCGTTCTCCTCTGCAGGAAGAAAGGGAACCACGCCCAGCACAAAGCCCATTTGAGCCTCGGGATCGATCTCCGCAAGCGCCTTCCGTGCTGCAGCGCAGGCGACATTGATATGATGCCAGCCCTGCACAGCTTCTTTGAAACGGCCGGCGTATCCAGGCGCGCGATTGCCCATCAGATAGCCGCCCAGCAACGTGCTTCTGGCGTCATTCATACACACGTAGCGTTTCACCCGTCCCTTAAAATGACGGAAGATGGTTTCGGCATAGATAACCGAAGCCTCCGCGACTTTGCGTTCCGGCCAGCCGCCCGCATCCAGCATAGCCTGTGGAAGGTCATAGTGATGCAGATTGAGGATCGGTGAAATTCCCGCTTCCAGCAACGCATCGACAACGCGATCATAGAAAGCCAGTCCCTCCTGATTCAGCACCCCAATCCCCTGCGGATAGATTCGCGACCAGGAGACGGAAAAGCGATAGCTATCCACTCCCATTTCTTTCATCAAAGCGATATCTTCCAGATAATGGTGGTAGTGATCACAGCCCACTTCGCCCGTCGTCCCATCGGCAATGTTTCCGGGAACCGCAGCATAAGTATCCCAGATACTTGCTCCCTTGCCATTTTCGTTCCAAGCTCCTTCCACCTGATAAGCGGAAGAAGCCACACCAAAATCAAAGTTTTTTGGAAAACCCATACTAGACACCTCACTTATTCATAATAAAACGCCAAAGCGCTTCCAAATCAGATACAGCTGCATCGGCAAACGGTTCTGCGCCGCTATCGGCAATATTGCCGCCAGCCAAAGCGACGGGCACATAACCGGCTAATCGTATGGCGTGCAGACCAGCCGCGCTGTCCTCCACTCCGATCACGCGCCCTCGTTCTTCAAAAGGAATTTGCAGACCCACGCGTCCTGTTTCCGCATACAACCAGGGATGCGGCTTAGGCGACAGCTCGCCCAGTGTTCCGACTCCGCCCGGCCCCAATGCATACCCGGCGGAAATAATGCAATCGTAAAATTCTTCCGGTTTCCCCATGTTTAGTGTTTGAAACGCAGAAAGGATCTCCGGATAAGCTTTCTCATAAAGGCCCGACGTGACCAGTCCAATCCGAATCCCGGCATTTTTGACTTCAAGCAGAAAATCCTTCAGGCCCGGGGCGGGTTCGAATGCATTTTTTCGTCCTCTTCCTGCCAATATTTCTTTCATTTCATGACGGGTATGAAAAAAGTAAAGTTGTCGCGCATGTTCCAAACCCTCATTAGGACAATATGTCCTTAAGCAATAAGAAAGATGTTCCGAAACACTATGGCCCGACACATAGGGAAGATCCTCCGCCTGAAATTGAAAGCCGGACTTATGAAGCAGATCGCGCACAACGGATTGAATGATTTCGATCCAGAATGTCTCACTGTGAACCGTCGTTCCATCCAGATCCATTAGAAGTGCCAAAGGTTTTCCTTTGCAACGCTGTGTCTCGGGAACCGGGTAATAGGCCGGATATCCCATGGACGATGGGACAAATGCATTGACATGATCTGCATAAAGCAAATATTCTACCGTACCTGCCCGGTCGGTCATAATATGATCGACGCCGTTTTGTCTGCGGCACGAAACGCCATCCCGGCATTTTTCCAGTGAAACAACCTCTTGTCGTTGATACGCCGTTATAAGGCGTTGAGCAAAAGTCATCAGCGTTTCTCTCCTTCGTTCAATGGCAGCGTATAAAGTTCCCGGAGATGCATCAACTTTTTCTGGTGGAGTCCGTATTCCTCACAGAAGAACGTTTCCAAGCAATCATAACGGGAATGAATGGCATTCAGACTGCGATTCAGAAGTTCCGGCGATACATTCAGCATCCTGCGCACAATGCGAAGAGCCTCAGGGGTTGCTCCCGCTTTTTGAAGATAGGTAAGGTATGTCTCGTTACAGTCTTCACGGAAAATGGAAGAAAGGAGATAGTCCTCCATCACCGTTTTTTCATCTACGCCCAAAGCCAGCAGCGTCAGCGCACACCCAACGCCGGTTCGATCCTTTCCAGCTGTACAGTGCTGCAATACCGCCCCATCATTTTGAAGCAGTGTATCAAACAAAGTTTGATAGGCCGGATTATGCAAAGGAAGCGTATCGTAAAGATGCGAAAACATCTCCCACATTTCCTCCCCCTGCTTTTCTGTTCGAATAGACTGAAGCTGCGTAACCATGTCCATGTCCGTCAGTTTGCTGCTGTCCTCTGCCGGGTTCATAGCGGGCAGAAGGTGATTCACTGCCCCCTTAAGAAAGGCATCCGGCGCATTTGCCGCTTCATTCAAGGCGCGATAATCAAAAATGTGGCGTATTCCCAACCCTTCCAGTACGCTCAACTCCGCCCCTTCCAGCTTTTGAATAATCCCGGAACGGAACAGCGTCCCCCATTTTACCTGTCTGCCCTCTTGCGTTAAATAGCCGCCCATATCCCGAAAATTTTCGATACCATAGACCTCCACGGCCGGATCGGCCGCCCACGTTTCTCCCTCCGGCGTATAGAGACAAAAATACATTCTCTGAGGTTCCGAGACCGGGAGCCAGCGCTGCGTTCCAAAAATTTTGCCCAACGGCTTTTTTTCTTTTGCATACGGAACGGAAGCATAAAATAATTCTGCTTGCGGGCATTCTTTCGCAAGCGTAATAACATAAGCATGATGGATTCTCCGGACAGTAAGTAATGTGTTCCGTTTCACTTTCTTTTCCTCCTTCAGGGAAAGTACTTTGACAACCTTATCGACCGTGATATAATGTGAATTAAAATAAGCAGGATAGAGTTAGGAGTACCATATATGCAGCCCGCCAAGCATCGTTTGAAATTCCGCATGGATTTGCACCTTGCCACATGGATCGGTTCCTATTTGCTGATTTTGATGATTCCGATTTTGCTTGGCTTTTCTCTTTACGGTGCAGCTGTTTCCACACTGGAAGAAGAAGTGACCAAGGTTCACGAAAAAGCATTGAACGAGCTGCGCCTTATTTTGGATAACGCCATGGCAGAAATCAGCCGGGTAGGGACCAACCTTTGTTTGGATCCTGTTGTCGCTAAGCTGGCAAAAGCTCAGGTGATCGACAATAATGCCCTGATTACCGCAGGTGAGTTGCAAAGCACCATAGCCAACCTGCTTCTTTCTAACGATACGATTGCGGAGGCAGCTTTCTTTTTCTCCAATTCTGACTACTTGCTGACTTCGGCGCATTCGGCCCGAGCGCAAACCCGGTCGGCCTTAGCCGCCAGCGCCTTGGAAATGGATCAGACGTTATTCGAAATGCTGACCACAACCGTGCAAAACAATCAGTGGTACTTATCCCCTAACGGTGGACATATTTACTATGCAAGAAGCGTAGTCGTTCGTTTCAAACCTCATCAAACCGATGGGGTACTGATTCTGAGAATGAAGGAACAGGAAATCGCCACTGCTCTAACAAACACCATGGAAACGATCGGCGGCGACGTATGGCTGATCGCGGACGGCGAGAGTCTCAGAGTCCGTAGTTCCACGCTGCCGGAAACCCTTTCTCCCTTTCCGGAAAAAGAACCTGATCAAGAACAGTATTTCTTTATGGATCAGGCATTGAACCAAAACGGCTGGCAGCTTCGCACCGTTGCGTCGAAAGCCCATGTGCTTGGTAAGGTAAATCTGATCCGCCGCCTTCTGTATCTGCATGTAGCGCTCTGCCTGGCAGCCGGCGGAGTTCTTTCCTATTTTTTGGCGCGCCGCTACTACGACCCGATCAAAAAAATCACTTCCCTGTTGGAACAGCAAACGGACGGTTCTATCACTCACGAGATGGGGCATGTCTACAGCTCCATGGTTCATTTGATGGCCGAATCCAAATCTCAGACAGATACCATTCAACAGCAGCAGGAAACACTAAGCCGTTACCATCTGGCAAAGGTACTGGAGGGCCAGAATCAGTCACTCGCCAACATTCATTTTCCCTATCCCCAATGGGTCGTTATCGGACTTCGTTGTCAGGACAAGGAACTTCTTCTTCCGGAAGATTCATCCGGCGGCAAAGAAGCAGATGAAACCAGTTTGTCCGCCTTAACAGAAAAGCTGGTTCAGGAGAGCTATGTCTGCCAGACGGTTGAGTTACGCGGGATCGTGTACTGTGTCGTCAGCCTTTCCTACGAACAGATCACCCAGTGGAAGCCTCAAATGGCTCTGCTTTGCCAGCGAATCCAAAACGTCTTTACAGAAGCCTTTGGCATCACGGCAGGAATGGTCATCTCCACCGTTACTCATCAGGCGGAAGAATTGAGCGTTCTGGCTTCTCAGGTTCGCGAAGCTCTGGAATATGCCGTTTTGTTGGATCGTCCCGGCATTTTGGCTTTCTTTGAGGATTTGTTTCCAGTCATTGATGCAGCCACCTCCGATCCGCGGCTGGCTGAATGGGAAAGCTCCCTCTGTCAGAGCCTGACAAGAGAAGATTTTGAAGAAGCACAGGGAATTCTGGAAGAACTGAATTGCTCTTACAGCGCTGCGCCGATGAATCAGGCACGGCTTCTCAAAGCGCGTCTTTATTCTCTGGTCAGCAACGTTACGGATGCGCTGAACAGACTTTCTTCCCAAAACGAACGCTATTCCGCCGTCATCAGCCGGGTAAACCTGCTGGATTGCCATTCCTTTGCCGAACTGAAAGAACGGTTGGATGACGCGCTGACGCAGCTGAACCACATGAAAGAGGAAGCAGGCCGCCCACGTGGGGAAGACATTACCCGGCGTGTGAAGGAATACATCGCCATTCATTATCCAGAACCAGAGCTTGGCGTAGCCTCCATTGCAGGCACCTTTAACATGAGCGCCAGTTACCTTTCCAGACTGTTCAAGAAACAGGAAGGCGAAAACCTGCTGGATTACCTGCATCAGGTACGCATCGCAAAGATCAAGGAACTGCTTTCCACCCCGGCGACGCTTAATCAGATTGCGGAAAAGACCGGCTACTACAACAGCCTGGCCATGATTCGCGTCTTCAAACGCTACGAGGGAGAAACACCCGGAAAATACCGAGAGAAGCTTACCCCTTGACAGCCCCGATCATCACCCCGGAAACAAAGTATTTTTGGGCAAATGGATAAATGCAGAGAATCGGAACAGTCGCCACGATGATCGTCGCATACTTGGTCAATTCTTTATAATTATCCAATCCTCCTGCCACCTCTGCACCGGCAGCGTTTGCGTCACTGTTGATAATCAAAATCTCCCGAAGCACCAGCTGCAAAGGAAACAGCTTGCGGTTCTGCAAAAACAGCATGGCGTTGAACCATTCGTTCCATTTGGAAACAGCGTAAAAAAGGACGATAACGGCAAATGTGGTTTTGACCAGCGGAAAGACGATTCGGGTCAGAATGGTCACATCTCCCGCGCCATCGATCTTCGCCGATTCCATCAGGCTTTCCGGCAGCTGCTCGATCGCCGTACGCATGATCGTAATGTTAAATACGGACAGAAGTGACGGAAGAAGCACCGCCCAGCGAGTATCCAGCAGTTTCAGGCTTTTAACAACCAGAAACAGCGGTACCATACCCGCTTTAAAGAGCATGGTGATCGTAATCATGACCATCAATACGTTCCGATAGCGGAAAGAGCGGCGGCTCAGAACATACCCGATCGTCAACGTGCCAAACGCGCTCAGCAGCGTACCAACGACAACATAAAACAAGGTATTCGCATAGCTGGACAGGATATTGGGATTCATGCTGACCAGCAGATAGCCTTTTTCCGTTGCAGGCCCCAGCGGCCAAAGCAGCAGAGAATGATTTTGCTGCAGAAGGATCGGATCGCTGATAGAAGCCATCAGCACATGCCACATCGGCAGAAAGCAGATCGCGCCCATCAGCAGCATCAACAGCGTGTTGACCACGCGAAAAATTTTCATGCCCAGACTTTTGTTTTCAACCATCGTTTTTTCCTCCTCTCAAAACAGGCTGGTGGATGAAAAACGGCGGCTGATCTGGTTGGTGGCCAAAAGCAGAGCGCAGTTAATCACGGAATTGAACAGTTCGATCGCCGTACTGGAACCATAGTTATAGTCCTCGAACGCCTTGCGATAGGAAAAAGTGGAAATGATATCCGCGCTTTCATAAATCGCAGGGTTGTACAAAAGCATGACCTGTTCAAAGCCCAGCGCGAACATATTGCCCACGCGAAGGATCAGCATGACGATAATCGTGGGAGCGATCCCCGGCAGCGTAATATGCCAGACCTGACGAAGCTTTTTAGCGCCGTCGATTTCCGCTGCTTCATAAAGCGACCTGTCGACTCCGGTCAGCGCCGCAAGGTACACGATGCTGGTGTAGCCGGTATTGCGCCAGATGTCCGTCATAATATAAATGGGCCGGAAATTTTTCGGGTCGCCCAACATCGCGGTTTTCTCCCGTCCAAAGAGAGAAAGAAAATTGGTAATAATGCCATTGGCATTGGTAAAATCCACTACCAGACCGCAAACCACCACCAGCGAAATAAAATAGGGCATATAGCTGAGGGTTTGAATCGTCCGTTTGAAGGGACGGTTGCGTACTTCATTCAGCAAAAGAGCAAACGCGATGGGTACCGGAAAACTGAACAGCAGATTCAAAAAACTCAGAAAAAAAGTATTGGACAGAAGCCGCCCAAAATAGTAGCTTTCAAAAAAGTTGGTAAAGTTACTGAAGCCAACCCACCGGCTCCCAAAAATTCCTTTGGCAATGTTGTACTTTTGAAATGCGATCACAATGCCGCCCATCGGCAGATAACAGAAAATCAAAAAATAAAGCACAACGGGAAAGGAAAGAAAATACAGCGTCCGATTTTCACGAAAATCTCGGCGAAGATTGGCAAACGCCTTCATGTCAATCGACCCTTTCTCGATTTTGAAGAATAGAGGCGGAATGAGGAATGACTCCTCATTCCGCCAAAAGCAACGGTTTAGCGTGCGTTGTAACGGGTCAGCGCAGCCTGATAAACGTCGATGACCTTCTGAATGCCCATCTTTTCGATCTGAGCAACGAATGCGTCGTAGGTATCCATAGATTCAGTACCCATAATGTAGCGAACCGTTTTTTCCTCTACCAACGTGGCAATGTCAGGATAAATATCGTTCTTCAAATTGCCTTCGTCTACCGTCAGCGACACGCTGGGCATCACCCACGCATAGTCGTTGTTGGACTGCCAGACCTGAATGGCTTCCAAACGGGAGGTGTTGGAGATCTGCCAGAAGCGGCGATAATCCACCAGACCCATGCCATCGTGGAAAGTCTTGGAGATGATCATATCACGGGGCGGAATACCGTCTACATTGTTCTTGATAAGGTCGGTATAGACGGGCTTGCCATCCACCATCTCGTAGGTAACGCCTTCCTTACCATAGTTGATCGTGCGGGAACCTTCTTCCGAGTACAGGTAGTCCAGCCACTTCACCGCCAGCACAGGATCCTTGCAGGATTTGGTGATCGCCACAGGATACAGCGCCGTGTAGGTTTTAAAGCCCAGATGCAGCGTATCGCCCTTGTTCAGCACGGGAGCGGGAACCGGGACGGCATAGAAGCTATCGTCCTGAACGGCACCCATTTCCTTCCAGTATTCCTGAGTCATGTCCCAGTTATTAGGGAAAGCGCCGGTCTGGTTGGTGCCGACCAGATCCATAGGCGGATAGGCCATATAGTTCAGATTGGTGCGAGTCAGGAAGTCCGGGTCAATGAGTCCCTCGGCGTACCATTTGCGCATGGTTTCAATATAATCACGATAGCCGGGTTCCATGGGACCGAATTTCACCTGACCGTCTTCCCCCACAAAGAATTCACGGTTTACACCATACGCAGACATGAAGGTATCGGTCTTATAAGCGACAGTGGCGTTATTCGCCATGACCAGCGGAACCGTAGCGCCCAGTTCATTCTTAAAGCGGGTCAGCATCACATACCAGTCGTCGATGGTTTCCGGGATATCCAAGCCAAGCTTGTTCAGCCAGTCCTTCCGAACGGACATGCCGTTGAAGGGGCCTTCGGCCACATCGTTCAGATGGTAGATCGCCCAAATGTTTCCTTCGTCCGTGGTCGTCATCTTCATGTTTTCTTCGGAAGATTCACGCCACTTTTTGTAGTTGGGGGCATATTCGTCGATCAATTCATTCAGGCGGATAAACACACCGTCCTCGATAGCCGCGTCGCCGCCGCCCGGATATTCCAGATTATACATTTGAATAATGTCGGGATATTCGCCGGAGGCCAGCAGCAGGCTGAACGCGGTCGCTTCCTGACCAACCGCAGGATGGATGTACTCCACATGAACGCCCGTCTGTTCTTCCAGCGCCTTGGCAGACTCTGTTTCCGCCGTGTTAGTAATGTACTTGGCGGCAGTGGGGTGAAGCATACGCCATACGGTCAATGTTTCACCACTCGTGGTGAGAGGCAATTCCGTTGCGAATGCAGTGCTCATGCACAACATTACGACAGCGGACAGCACGCATAGAAATCGAGTGATCTTTTTCATGACGGTTTCCTCCTCATTTTTCGGAGCCACGCTCCTGCTTGTTTGGTTGAGAATAGTTTTACAGAAAAAGAAAGATGTGTAAATGTTCATTTTTTGACCACATGAAACATCACTCAGTTCTAGTTAAAAAGAATAAAACGAAAAACCCTTTTTATAAATCATATGCACTTTTCGCACAACAAATAGGCATTTTTTTACTTTTAAAAATACAAATCAGACAAAATCATGTCAAAAAGCAGCGACCCAATCTTCTTTTTCCTTTTCTTTCCTTAAAATTTCACAAGAAAAGGACTCGCTCCTAGAAAAACTTTTTCGTGCGCGAGTCCTCTTTACATTTAATTAAGAAATTTCCCCCACCGCCCGCTCCACATTTTCCAAAAACACCTCCGCCGCCTTGCTGAAAACGGGATAGCGCTTCCAGCAGAGTGCATGGCGGAGGGTGAGTTCATGCTCCAGAGGGCGGAAGCAAACATCTGGGTCAAGGATGGAACCGAGGTGATCTTCCGTGGTCAAAAAATACCCCAGCCCGCTGCGGACAAAGGGCACGGGCGTACCGTTGACCACGTTGTAGGTGGCGACAACGTGAAGGCGCTTCGGCTCCGTTCGCGCCCAACGGGCAATTTCGAGCTGCAGACTCTCGCGGCGGTGAAACACCAGCGGCGCGCGGCAAAATTCCTCCCGGGAAACGGCGTTCTTCTGTGCTAACGTGCAGTCTGCCGGCATCAATAGTCCCCACCGGGCGGAGTCCCGTAGAGAGAGAAACTCGTATTTGACCGTGTCTACCGGCTCCAGCAGCACGGCAAAATCCAGACTGCCGTGATCCAGCCGTTCTGTCACATCGGTAGCGTCTCCTGCGTAAAAGTCAAACTGCACGTGAGGGCAAAAACGGCGAGTTGCTCGCCATGCTTCAGCAGTGGCGGGCAGGCCTGCTGGACGGCCTTCACCAAAGCCAGAAACCAATCGACTGTCTGGGCTATTCTTGCTGGATGCTTCAGAAAACACAGGGCGTATAAAAACCGCTGTTTTCGTTGCCACTGCGAGGTTCTTCGCCTTGATTTCTGCAAAAACGCGTGATAAAATAAAATCGTTCCATTTGTTTTCCTTTTCAAACTGCCGAAAGGCAGTTTTTCAAAGTCTCGTAGTTAGCCAAGTCTAACGAAATGAGCCCTATCAGGAGGCGGTCTATGGCAACTCTTCCGAAAAACTACCGGCGCGATTGTCTGTTAGGAGCGCTGGGCGCGCTGCTCATGCTCATGGGCGATCTTTGCCTAAGCGTCATCCCGGCTTATCCGGGCGACAGCGGGCTTTTCCTGCGGGAAGCCTACCTGAGCGGCGCTTACCCCGGTTGGCGTCTGCCGCTCCTGCTGGGAACGGGGCTTGTCGGTATGGCGCTGAACTATTTCAGCGTCCGTGTCTGCTATACGCAAGTTCAGCCCCAATATCGTAAGACCCGGGAGGCGCTTTTGACCGGCGGTGTGATCTACCTCACCTCCGCCGCTGCGCTGCATCTGCTCATCGGCAGTCTGGTCGACTGGACGAGCATGCTCTCGCCCCTGCTGGGCCGCGAGGAAGCGGCAGCGCTGATTCAGTCGCAATACACCCGGCTTTCCCCCGCCACGCTGGTCGCCTATGGGGGCATGATTTTGCTGATTGTTGGAAACGCATGGGCTGTTTGGACAAAGAAAACTTTTCTGCCGCGCAGGATTTTCTTCTTTCAACCGCTGGTATGGCAGCTTTTGTTCATCCTGATCCCGGACGTGCGCCAGCTGTACGGCGCAGAGGTCTCCACCTGGGATTTCGTTCTCAGTCAGGGGTCCGGCAACGCGGCGCTGCTGATCTGGATGCTGGCCAACGCCGTATGGGCGCAGCAGCAAATCCAAGCGAAAAAAAGGGGCGAATGAAAGTGAAAATCTATTTCTTCGGTTCACAGGACGCAAAAACCCTTCTGCTGCTTCCCGGCACCTGCTGCCACTGGAAAAGCAACTTCGGCCATGTGATCCCGCTGCTCATGCAGGATTACCACGTTCTGTGCGTCAGCTACGACGGCTTCGACGAAACGGAGCGGACGGAGTTCCCCACCATGCTGGAAGAAACGGAAAAGATCGAAAAATATATCAGGGAGCATTGCGGCGGCCGCATTCACGGGGCCTATGGCTGCTCGCTGGGCGGCTCGTTCGTCGGTCTGCTGACGGCCCGGCAAAACATCCATATGGACGTCGGCATTCTGGGCAGCTCTGATCTGGATCAGTCCTCTCCCTTGGCCGCCAAGCTGCAAACGTCCCTGCTGATCCCGCTGCTTTATCCGCTGATTCGGGACGGGCAGTTCAAATCCCGCTTTCTGCAGCGGCGCATGGAAAAGTGGCGTGCTGAAGGCGGCGCGTATGCCGAAGCCTTTATGGAAATGATGGGCGGCGCACGTCCGTACATTACGGAGCGCAGCTGCAAAAACCAGTTCTATTCCGACCTGATCACGCCGCTGCCGGACAGGATCGACGTGCCCGGCACGGAAATTCATATCTTCCATGCCCTGAAAATGGGAAAAAAGTACCGTGCCCGGTACGAACGGCACTTCGCCCATCCGACCCTGCACGAGCAGGACCTGCAGCATGAAGAACTGTTGGCCTGTCAGCCCAGGCATTGGGTGCAGCTGGTCAAGAGCATCGTCCATTGAAGAAAGGAAGGCGGAGATCATGAGCGTTTTTGCTTCCCTGCTGCGCACGGCCTACCGGGTCTCCGGGGCGAAAAAGGCCTTTGCCCTGCCGGAGGACAAAATTGTGCCGGTGATCGAAAAGCAGAATCGTCACCGCGGCGTATTCGTTCCCACCGATCGCAAGGCTTACTATGAAACGATCGATGTAAGCGGCTTTCCCTGCCTGATCGTCCGGGAAAAGCCGCAGCCCGCCAAGCGGGCGATCCTCTATTTCTTCGGCGGCGGCATGGTCATCGGCCCCGACAAGGGCGACCTGCCCGTCATGCGCAAGCTGGGCCGGGATACCGGCTGCGACGTGTGGTTCCCGTTCTATCCTCTCTGTACGGAACACTGCATCACTACGAGCTACGCCATGGTTTACGAGTGCTACCGGCGAATGATCGACCTTTACGGCGGCGGGAACGTCAGCACCTGCGGCTTTTCCTCCGGCGGGGCGCTGGCGCTTGGGATCGCCGCCCACAACAACGCGCTGGGCGCGCCGCTGCCTCCGCCTCGGCATATCGTGGCGGTTTCTCCCGGCGAAGTGCCGTGGAATAACGCGGAAAAGGCGCGGATGCAGGCCTTGAACGACAAGGATGTTTCCATCGACTACGCCTTCATGACGCTGGTGGAAAAATTCATGCGCCACGGGCAGGAGAACGTTCCCGATTATATGATTTCCGGCTCCCGCGGCGATTTTTCCGGCGTAGGCGATATTCATTTCTTTTACAGTGCCGACGAGGTGCTCTACGGCGCGCTGCCGGACTTTGAAACGGCCTGTCAACGGGCGCACGTTCCCCATACCGCTTTCGCCCGGCCGGGCATGGTGCATTGCTACTGTATGCTCCCCTATTTCAAGGAAGCGAAAGAGGACTTCGGCAAGATCACGGCGATTCTGAGAAAATGAAGAGGTGAAAAGCATGGAACGAAAGGAAACCATTCGCAATGCCTATCGTCTGACGGGCAGCAATGATTTTTACGACGGAATGATCACCTGCTCCACGCTGCCGGGAAAGGCCGTCTGCCGCCTGGTATGGGGAATGAACAAGGCCGAATGCGACGATTATCTGGCCCGTGCATTGTCCGGCATTCCGGAAGATTTCTCGGGGAAGCTGCTGGAAGTTCCGGTGGGAACGGGGATCCTCACCATGCCGGTTTATCAGACGCTGCCGCGGGCCGAGATCACCTGTCTCGACTATTCCCCGGATATGATGGCGCAGGCGCGGGAAAAGGCGGAACGGCTGGGGCTGAAAAACGTCGCTTTTGAACAGGGCGACGTAGGCGCTCTCCCCTATAGAGACGGCAGCTTTGATATCGTTCTTTCGCTCAATGGCTTTCACGCGTTTCCAGACAAGGAGGCCGCCTATCGGGAAACCTTCCGGGTTTTGAAGCCCGGCGGAACGTTCTGCGGCTGCTTTTATGTAAAGGACGGATTTTCACGAACGGACTGGTTCATCCGTCATGCCTATAAACCGGCCAAATTCTTCACCCCGCCTTATGAAACCGCGGCCAGTCTGCAAACCAGATTGAATGGCCTGTACGAAACCGCAAAGGTCGGCAGCTTAAAGGGCATCGCGTGGTTTGTATGCCGGAAAGGGGCGCAGCCGTAATGAAATATTTCGAATTTGGTCAGGAAAATTCGGAATTGATGGTAATGCTGCATGGCGGCGGCGTCAGCTACCGCGGTATGCTGCCGTCAGCGGAAGAAATGGCGAAGGTCTATCACGTAGTGCTGGTGGCCTATGACGGTTTCAATCCCGACGAGCCGGAAACGGAGTTTCAGTCGCCCATGGACGAAGCCAAACGGCTGGGCGATTATCTGGTGGAGCATTATGGCGGAAAGGTCGATATTTTCTACGGAATTTCCTACGGCTGCCGGGTGCTGATGGAAGTGCTGGCCGATCCGCGGCTGACCATTACGACCACCATTGCCGACGGCATGGGGCTGCGGGACTATCCCAACATCCGCAGTAAATGGGGAAAGGACGTTTACTGTTTTTTCTTCACCGGGATTTTTTACGCGGTCATGGGCCATCCCGGTCCCAGAAGGAAGAAATTTCTCGCAAAGATCAGTGGCAGAACGCTGGAGGAGGCCGACCGAATCCTGTACGGCAAGGCCACATGGAAAAGCTGGAAAAATCAGGACTACTTCCTGATCGGCCGCAAAACCGACTATTCCCTGTTTACAAAGACGGATATGTACCTCTGGTACGGGATCAAGGGCACCGTGGACAAAAAGCTGTCCGCCAACCTTGACCAATGAAAACGGGGCGGCTATCCCTTCGAGGAAAAAATCTTCTCCGATCTGGGCCACGGCGGTCTGGCCGGCGAACACCCGCAGCAATTTTCACAGGAAATATAGGCAGCGCACCGGCGCTCCCTTGAAAAAGCAAGGAGGGATTCAAAATGATCCTGCAGGTGATTTTGGAAGGAATCGGTTTGGGCGCTATCCTCATGCTGGTATGCGCCTTCGGCATCCGCAAAGGCGCGGTGGGGATGGTGCATCTTTATCATGACGATGTACAGCGGCGCTGCATTCAGTTGGGTCTGACGACCCGGGAAGAAATTCAGCGAAACGCCATCCGAATGAAAATCTGCTGTCTTCCGATCTATCTCGCCTATGTGCTGGTCTGTGTTTACGCCGTCAACGGCGCGCGGGGATTCGTGGCGGGCTTCTGGCAGCTGCTGGTCATCCTGTCCCTGATGAACCTGATCGACCGGCTGTTGATCGACGGTTACTGGGTAGGCCGCACCAAGGCCTGGACGATCCCCGGCACGGAGGACCTTAAGCCCTACATCACGCCTCTCGACGCAAAGCGCAAGTGGCTTTTCGGCACGGTGGGCGTAGCGGTGATCGCTGCGGCGCTTTCCGGGTTGATGGCGCTGATCCTGTAAAGCTGCCAGGTCTGACCCAAATTTTCATTTCATCTTGTGGAGGGGAAATACCATGCGGTTTGAAACCATTGGGAATCCTCAAAATCCCGCTGTGCTGTTCTTTCACGCCATGGGCGTGACCGGGGCCAGCAGCGAGCCGGTGGCGCGGAATTTGCAGGAGCGCTATTTCTGCATTCTGCCCACTTCCACGGTTTACTGCGCCGGGCAAACCTACGCCGGCAAGGCGGACGAGGTGCGTCAGGTGGAGGAATTTCTGCGCAGCTGCGGCGTAACGCGGCTGGCGCTGGTGGTGGCTTCCTCCATCGGGGCCGACCTTGCCATGGCCTTTCTGACGCAAACCCAGCTTCCCGTGGAGCACGTTTTCTTCGACCCGCCGGATCATGGTTCCTTTCCTGTATCTGGCCATCAAGAGCCTGTACTGGTCGAAGGGGAAAACGCTCAAGAAGGTCATGTGGTGCGATGACGAGAGCATCAAGCCGTATTTCATTGCCGCCGGACAAGCGCTGCGTTACGGCAACATGCGCCGCCAGTTGACGGACAGTCTGGAGGACAAGCCCTTCCCCGCGCTGCCTGACGAGGTGCAGAAGCATACGTACTTCGAATTCGGCAGTGCGGAGGAGCACTACAAATACTGCGAGGCCGTGAAAAAGGCTTATCCCTACGGCCAATACCCGGTCTTTGAGGGATACCAGCATATGCAGTTTCAGATTCGCGACCCCAAGGGTTTTGCGGCAATGCTGACCTCCATCGTGGAGCAAGACCGCTTGCCGGAGCTGCCATTCTTAAGGAAAGAGAAGAAAGCCGCATGAGAAAGAATTATCTGGTCGCCGCCTTTGAAACCACCCTGTCGCAAAAATTTCCGTCTCAGGCCGAAACACTGAAAGCGGCCTTCGAAGCCCGGCTGAATCAGCTGCGCTCGGAGAACGCCGGCGCCTCCCCGGAACTGCAGCGACATCTGGAAGGGCAGATTCTGCCGGGGATCGCGGTCTATGAAACACTGCTGACTGTTCTTTCCAAGGATGAAGCCCTGAGCACCGTTCACGGCTATGTGGAGCAGCGGGCGTGGCGGCTGAAAAAAGCGTTTCTTAAGCTGATGCGGCTTCCCGGCCTGTACCGAAAGGTGCCGGGGATCTTCTCCACCCAAACACCGAAGCTGTTCGGCGAAACGGCGGGCTTTGCCGCGCGGGAAATTCAAACCACCGGCGGCGTATGGCGTATCGACATGACGAAATGTCCCTATCACGACGCATGTGTACGCTACGGCTGCCCGGAGCTGTGCCCCAGCTTCTGTGACAGCGACGACATAACCTACGATGGTCTGCATCCGAATCTCGTCTGGCGGCGAACCAAAACGCTGGGCCGCGGCGATGACTGCTGCGACTTCTGCCTGAAAATCGCCGGGAAATGGGAGGGACAGGCGCGATGAAAGTTGACACGCTGGAGGAAAGCCGCATTTCCGACATCGGCCACGCTTTTGGCTACTACGATTACGGTTCCGAGCACGGACTGATCGACGCGTTTCCCAGCCGGGACGCGGCGGCGGCCTTCATCCGCGGCTACGTGCGGATGTCGCTTCTAGGAGGTCTGCTCCACACCACGAGCGAAAAAGGCGAGGCCTATATCGCCTACAAGCGTCCCGGAGAAAAGCTTCGGCTCAAGGCCGTTCTGCCGTTGGCAAAAGGGCTGCTGGGTTCCATGAGCTTCGGCGACCTGATGCGCTTTGCCCGGATCATGGCCAAAGGCGAGCCGGGATTGGACAAGCGCTTTGACAAGGAAAAGAAGCCCTACCTGTTCGTCGGCATGGTCTGTGTGCGGGAGTCATATCAGGGGCAGGGCTACATGCGCAAGGTTCTGAAGCTGGCCTATGACGAGGCCGACCGGCTGGGCGTGCCGGTGATTCTGGAGACCGACGCGCAGTCCAAATGCGACAAGTACATCCATCTGGGCATGGAACTGGCCGGAACGCGCCGCTTCGGGGAGCACGGCGTGCTATACGACCTTATCAAATACCCGTCTGCGCCCCGGTGCAGCGAATCATCGTCACGGAGGGATCAGGAATGAAGTACGTTGGAATGCCCCTGGGCATGTGGGCGCTGTTTTCCCAGTCGTTTTGCTGTCAGCTGACGGCAGTGTTCGGCTACGCCAAGGCCACGGCCAAGGCGGTGACTCAAAAGGCAAAGCCGAAATACAAAGAGATCATTCACGAGCTGCCGCCCTTTGAAAAAGGCGACCGTTTTCAGATGAATATCGTCAACTGCGCCATGCTGTGTGCGTTCGTCCTGTCGATGCCCCAGCGTCCCGACGTGGAGCGGCTGACGGATTACTACGCCAGGGCCATGATGACTAAGCCTATGCGGTGGTTCTGCTGCAAAAGCGGAAAGAGCAAATACACGGAAAAAGACATTGCCGGGATGAAGGCCACGGCGGCCCTGAAAGCCGCCGATCGGAACCCCTATTCGTGGAACATGGACTTTTTCGAGTACGAGGACGGCAGCGGCTACGAGGCGCGCTTCACGACCTGCGGCATCTGCACGCTGATGCAGGTGTTGGGGCTCTACGATTTGACGCCCGCGCTGTGCCATCTCGACTACGCAATGAGCGACGCGGGCGGCGCGTCGGATTTCGTGCGCGAGTACACGCTCGCCTCCGGCGGCCCCTACTGCGACTGCGGGTATCACAAAAAGCAGTGAAAAAACAAAAAGGATGCTTCTTTCGATGCATCCTTTTTCCTTTATGTAGGGGACTCAATCTTCGTTGTAGGCATCCGAGGCCTTGATGCGCTGGTACATGTCCTGCATCTGGCGGTCGATCTCAGCGATCTTGCCCGCGCATTCGAACATCTCCTCGTTGATGCCCTCGGGCAGCTTCGTTTTGTCGACCTTGTAGCGGATATCGTGCTCAAGGCTT
>OHBD01000222.1_pt1 | contig 36696 bp, 58 predicted proteins | sample 1577291 | NCBI WGS metagenome assembly OHBD01 (sample SAMEA3879572, study PRJEB24766) | human gut metagenome | biome: human-associated habitat; feature: feces | place: USA | collected 1985/1987
GCCCTCTCAGTCACCTGCGGTGACAGCTCTCCCAGAGGGAGAGCCAAGGGGTTGTGCCCCGTTATATGTATGAGAAATGGAGCGTATCTGTGCCGATACGCTCCATTCACTATTTTACGATCACCCATCAAATGGCAAGAAGTTCTTTGCAAATTCAGAACCGGTTATTGTCAGGGAAATGCTCCATGATGTCCTCGACCCGGCATTGGAGGATGTTGCAGAGCTTGTCGATGGTATTGATCTCCACGTTCTCATTGTGCCGGAGCCGATTGAGCTGGGAGCGGTTTACATTATAATGGGTATAAAGATCGTACTGGGAAATGCCCCGCTGCTTCATGGTCTGCCATAGACGGTCGTACTTTATCATTTTGATTCCCCCCGGTTCCTTCATTTTAGCATTCGCTCTCCCAAATTGCAACAGGAACGATGCTCGGATAAGGATACTTACGAGGGACGCAGGAATTCTCTGTTTTCACCGAAAATAAATACAAAACTTCGTGAAAAATTCTGAAAAAGTTCTTGACAAATGGGGAAACACATGGTATCATAATCGGGCATGTGTAGGGAGATTCTGCGCGTGCACTGCGATGATGCGGGAGATTGCGTTGAAAAACGGTAACTTCCGCGGAGTATGTCCGGTCATCGGGCGGCTGAACTGCTTCTGGAAGCGCTGGCGTATATCGCCGGGAACGGAAGAAGGGTCGGCCTCGGTCGGCCATTTTTCATGGCTCGGAATGATACGCACGGCGGCGCGGACAACAGTAGTTCGACCGTACCCAGACACTACGCAAACTGAGTACGTAATTCAAGGAGGAAAACAAACATGGCAAACCAGATGATCCGCATCCGGCTGAAGGCTTACGATCACCAGCTGATCGACTCCAGCGCTGCAAAGATCGTGGAGACCGCGAAGCGCAACGGCGCCCAGGTTTCCGGCCCCATCCCGCTGCCCACCAAGAAGGAAGTCGTCACCATCCTTCGGGCTGTCCACAAGTACAAGGACTCCCGTGAGCAGTTCGAGCGCAGAACCCACAAGCGTCTGATCGATATCCTCAACCCCAACCAGAAGACCGTCGAAGCTCTGATGAGCCTGGATCTTCCCGCTGGTGTTGAGATTGAGATAAAGCTGTAACGGCGCGCAAGCGAAGTTATGGCAGCCCGCACTGTCTGGCATCGGGCGGACGGGTCATGTCGGCTGGCCTCCCAATGGGCTGCCGACCAATAACCTATAAAAAAGGAGAAACCAAACCATGCAGAAAGCAATCATCGGCAAAAAAGTGGGTATGACCCAGATCTTCGATGAGAGCGGCAAGGTGATCCCTGTGACCGTCGTGGAAGCAGGCCCCTGCGTCGTTACCCAGAAGAAGACCGTTGAGACCGACGGCTACACAGCCGTCCAGCTGGGCTTTGGCGACGTCGCCGAGAAGAAGCTCAGCAAGCCGGAGGCAGGCCACCTGAAGAAGGCCGGCGTTGCCCCCAAGAAGTACCTGAAGGAGTTCAAGCTGGACGGCGCTGCCGACATGAACGTCGGCGACGAAGTCAAGGCGGACACCTTCGCTGCCGGCGACAAGATCGACGTTACCGGCATCAGCAAAGGCCACGGCTACCAGGGCGTTGTGAAGCGCCACGGCGCCGGCCGCACCCCCATGACCCACGGCGGCGGCCCTGTCCACCGTCATGCCGGTTCCATGGGTGCATCTTCTCATCAGTCCCGTATCTTCCCCGGCAAGATCGGCGCCGGCCAGATGGGCAATGAGCAGGTCACCATCGAGAACCTGGATGTTGTGAAGGTGGACGCAGAGCTGAACATGATCGTCATCCGCGGCGCCATCCCCGGCCCCAAGGGCGGTCTGGTCTACATCCGCAACACCGTCAAGAACAACAAGGTCAAGAATGTCGAGCTCGGCATCAGCAAGAACCCGCAGAAGGCTTCCGGCAGAAATCCCCAGAAGGCTTCCGCAAGAGGCTAAGGAAAGGAGATCTTAAATCATGCTTAAGACCAATGTTTATGATATGTCCGGCAAGCTGGTTGGCGAGATCGAACTCTCCGAAACAGTTTTCGGCATCACCCCCAATGAGTCTGTGGTTCATGACGCTGTCAAGAACCATCTGGCCAACAAGCGTCAGGGCACCCAGAGCGCTCTGACCCGCGCTGAGGTTTCCGGCGGCGGCCGTAAGCCCTGGCGTCAGAAGGGCACCGGCCGGGCCCGTCAGGGCAGCACCCGCGCGCCCCAGTGGACCCACGGCGGCATCGTGTTCGCCCCCAAGCCCCGCTCCTACAGCTACACCCTGAATAAGAAGGCCAAGCGCCTGGCGCTGAAGAGCGTCCTGAGCGCCAAGGCTTCCGAGGCAAATATCGTGGTCATCGACGCCATCCGGATGGACGCGCCCAAGACCTCCGAGTTTGCCAAGTTCCTGAAGGCCGTCGGCTGCGAAGGCAAGACTCTGGTCGTCACCGCCGCCGCCGACCAGAACGTGGTAAAGTCCGGCCGCAACATCCCCGGCTGCGAAGTCACCTTCGCCGGCGTGCTGAACGTTTACGACGTGCTGAACGCCACCAAGCTGGTGGTTGACAAGGCTGCTCTGGCCACGATTGAGGAGGTATTCGCATAATGAACGCTTACGATATCATCAGAAGACCTGTCATCACCGAGCAGTCCATGGAGTCTGTCGCTGACAAGAAGTACGTTTTTATGGTGGACGTGAACGCCAACAAGACCGAGATCAAGGCCGCAATCGAGCAGGTTTTCGGCGTGAAGGTCGCGAAGGTCAACACCGTCCGTATGCAGGGCAAGGTCAAGCGCACCGGCGCTTATCCCGCCGGCAAGCAGGCCGCCTACAAGAAGGCTGTCGTCACCCTGACCGCCGACTCCAAGACCATCGAGTTCTTCGAGGGTATGGTCTAAACCAAATCTCAATAAAGGAGAGAAACGCAAATGGCTATTAAGACTTTCAAGCCTTACACCCCCGCCCGCAGAAACATGACCGTTTCCGCTTTCGACGGTGTTGATAAGAAGGCAAAACCTGAGCGTAGCCTGGTTGAGACCCTCAAGAAGAACGCAGGTCGCAACAGCTACGGTCACATCACCGTCCGCCATCGCGGCGGCGGCAACAAGCGCAAGTACCGCGTCATCGACTTCAAGCGTCTGAAGACCGACATGAGCGCTACCGTGCAGCGCATCGAGTACGATCCCAACCGCTCCGCTTTCATCGCGCTGATCAAGTACGAGGACGGCACCCTGAGCTACATCCTGGCTCCCTACGGCCTGAATGTGGGTGATCAGGTTCTTTCCTCCGCCGGCGCCGATATCAAGCCCGGCAACTGCCTGCCCATCGCCAACATCCCCGTTGGTACCGTGATCCACAATGTGGAGCTGCAGCCCGGTCACGGCGCTCAGCTGGTTCGTTCCGCCGGTACCGCCGCGCAGCTGATGGCGAAGGAAGGCGAGCTGGCGCAGATCCGTCTGCCCTCCGGCGAAGTCCGCTACGTTCACACCAACTGCACCGCCTGCATCGGTCAGGTGGGCAACCTGGATCACGAGAACGTCCACATCGGCAAGGCCGGTCGTACCCGTCACATGGGTATCCGTCCCACCGTCCGCGGCTCCGTCATGAACCCCAACGACCATCCTCACGGTGGTGGTGAGGGCCGCGCCCCTGTCGGCCGTCCCGGCCCTGTTACCCCCTGGGGCAAGCCTGCTATGGGTTATAAGACTCGTAAGACGAAGAACCCCACCAACAAGTTCATCGTCAAGCGCAGAAACAGCAAGTAAGGAGGAAATGAAATGAGCAGAAGTATCAAGAAGGGCCCTTTCGTAGCTCCTGAGCTGTACAAGCGCGTGGAGGAGCTGAACAAGGCCGGTGACAAGAAGGTTCTGAAGACCTGGTCCAGATCTTCCACCATCTTCCCCTCCTTCGTCGGTCACACCTTTGCCGTCCATGACGGCCGCAAGCACGTTCCCGTCTATGTGACAGAAGACATGGTTGGTCATAAGCTGGGCGAATTCGTTCCTACCAGAACGTTCCGCGGTCATTCCGGCTCCAAGACCTCCAATGCGAAATAAGGAGGAGAAAGACATGGAAGCAAAAGCTCATCTGAAATACCTGCGCATTTCCCCGCGTAAGGTTAAGATCCTGTGCGATCTCATCCGCGGCAAGGACGCCAAGACCGCTTGCGTCTACATGATGCAGACGCCGAAGGCAGCTTCCGAGCCTATGCTCAAGCTCCTCAAGAGTGCGATTGCCAACGCCGAGAACAACCATGGCATGGATGTCGACAAGCTGTACGTTTCTACGGCGGTCGCCAACCCCGGCCCCACCCTCAAGCGTGGTATGCCGAGAGCCAAGGGCAGATACAATCGGATTCTTAAGAGAACCACTCACATCACCATCGGTGTGAGCGAGAAGGCTTAACAGGAGGTTACTATGGGACAGAAAGTTAATCCCCATGGATTGCGCGTCGGCGTGATCAAGGATTGGGACTCTCGTTGGTATGCCCGCAACGACAAGGTCGGTGACCTCGTGGTTGAGGACTACAACATCCGTAAGGATCTCAAGAAGAGACTCTACAGCGCCGGCATTGCCAAGATCGAAATCGAGCGCAGCAACGGCCGCGTGAAGATCAACCTGCACTGCTCCCGTCCCGGTGTCGTCATCGGCAAGGGCGGTCAGGACATTGAAAAGCTCCGTCTGGAGCTCGAGCAGAAGCTCGGCAAATCCGTTTCTCTGAACATCGTCGAGATCCGCAGCCCGGACCTCAACGCACAGCTCGTCGCGGAGAACATCGCCGCACAGCTGGAGAAGAGAATTTCCTTCCGTCGTGCAATGAAGCAGGCGATGCAGAGAGCGACCCGTCTGGGCGCGAAGGGCATCAAGTGCGCTTGCGGCGGCCGTCTGGGAAATCGCCCGCAGCGAGTCCTATCACGAGGGCACCATCCCCCTGCAGACCCTCCGTGCGGACATCGAGTACGGCTTCGCAGAAGCTAACACGACTTATGGTAAGATCGGCTGCAAGGTCTGGATCTACAAGGGCGAAGTCCTGAATTCCACCCTGCGCCAGTCTGCACCCGAGGCCCCCCGCCGTGATCGCCGCAACAACGACCGCCGTCGTGACGACCGCCGCGGCAATGGCGAGCGCCGCGGAGACCGCAGACCTTTCAACGGCGAGCGTCGCAGAGACGATCGTAGGGAAGGAGGAAACCGCTGATGTTAATGCCCAAAAGAACAAAGTTCCGCAGAGTGCAGCGCGGCCGTATGAAGGGCGCTGCTTCCCGCGGCAACAAGGTCGCTTACGGTGAGTTCGGTATCCAGGCCCTGGAACCCGGCTGGATCACCGGCAACCAGATTGAGGCGGCTCGTATCGCAATGACCCGCTACACCAAGCGTGGCGGTAAGGTCTGGATCAAAATCTTCCCCGACAAGCCTGTTTCCAAGAAGGCGCTCGGCGTCCGTATGGGCTCCGGTAAGGGCGCTCCCGAATACTGGGTCGCTGTCGTGAAGACGCAGAAGGTCATGTTCGAAATCGGTGGCGTTCCTGAGGATGTCGCACGCGAAGCGCTGCGTCTGGCTCAGCACAAGCTGCCCATTAAGACCAAGATCATTGCCAAGGAAGAGGCAGTATCTGAGAATGGTGGTGAATAATGATGAAGGCAAAAGAACTTAGAGCCATGTCCGTGGCTGATCTGGAGGCAAAGGTCAACGATCTGAAGAAGGACCTGTTCTTCCTGCGTATGCAGCACGCGACCAATCAGCTCGATAACCCCGTCAAAATCGCTGCTGTCAAGAAAGACATTGCCCGCATCAAGACTATTATTCGTGAGAAAGAGACCGCAATCTGAGGAGGTAAGCGAAAATGAATGAAAATACCAGAGCTTTCCGCAAAACCAGAGTTGGTCAGGTCGTCTCCGATAAGATGGACAAGACCATCGTGGTTGCAATTGAGGACAGCGTGCAGCACAAGCTGTATAAGAAGATCGTTAAGAGAACCTACAAGCTGAAGGCCCATGACGAGAACAACGAATGTGGCATCGGCGATACCGTTAAGGTGATGGAGTGCCGCCCCCTGTCCAAGGACAAGAGATGGCGCCTCGTTGAAATCATCAAGAAGGCTGAATAAGGAGGTCGGGAACTATGATCCAACAGGAATCTTATCTGAAGGTTGCCGACAACACCGGCGCGAAGGAGATCAAGTGCATCCGTGTGCTTGGCGGCTCCAAGCGTAAGTTCGGCAACATTGGCGACGTCATCGTCGCGTCTGTCCGCAAGGCTGCTCCCGGCGGCACGGTCAAGAAGGGCGAAGTCGTTCGCGCTGTCATCGTCCGTACTGCAAAGGGCGTCCGCCGCGCCGACGGCACCTATGTTCGTTTCGACGAGAACGCGGCTGTCCTGATCAAAGAGGACAAGAATCCCCGCGGCACCCGTATTTTTGGGCCGGTTGCAAGAGAGCTTCGTGACAAGGAATACATGAAGATCCTCTCCCTCGCTCCGGAAGTCATCTAATAGGGGGACATGAAATGAACATTAAGAAAAATGATACCGTTATTGTCCTGTCCGGCAAGTCCAAGGGCAAGAAGGGCAAGGTCCTCACGGCTCTGCCCGCTGAGAACAAGCTGATCGTCGAGGGTGTCAACGTTGCTACCTGCCATGTCAAGGCCCGTAAGCAGAATGAGACCGGCGGCATCATCAAGCGTGAGATCCCCATTCGTGCGGATAAGGTGCAGCTCTACTGCTCTAACTGCAAGAAGGGCGTCCGTGTCGGCTTCAACGTAGACGGCGACAAGAAGGTCCGCGTCTGCAAGAAGTGCGGCAAGGAACTTTGATAAGGAGGAGCAATTGCAATGGCTAGACTGAAAGTTAAGTATACGCAGGAAATCGCTCCGGCACTTATGCAGAAGTTCCAGTACAAGAGCGTCATGCAGATCCCGAAGATCGACAAGGTCATCGTGAACGTCGGCTGCGGCGACAGCAAGAACAACGCCAAGGAGATCGAAGCAATCTGCAAGGACATCGCTGCGATCACCGGCCAGAAGCCCATCACCACCAAGGCTCGTAAGTCCGTCGCGAACTTCAAGGTTCGTGAAGGCGAAACCGTCGGTGTGAAGGTCACCCTGCGCGGCGACAAGATGTGGGAATTCATCGACCGTCTGTTCAACGTGGCGCTGCCCCGTGTCCGCGACTTCCGCGGCATCAATCCCAACGCTTTTGACGGCCGCGGCAACTATGCCATGGGCCTGAAGGAACAGCTCATCTTCCCGGAAATCGAGTATGATAAGGTTGACAAGATCCGTGGCATGGACATCTGCATCTGCACCACGGCAACGACCGACGAAGAGGCCAAAGAGCTGCTGAAGCTCGTCGGCGCTCCGTTCCACGCTTAATTGGAGGAAGAAGAAATGGCAAGAAAAGCGATGATTCTCAAGCAGCAGGCCGGGAACAAGTTCTCCACCCGCCGCTACAACCGCTGCAAGATCTGCGGCAGACCCCATGCTTATCTTCGTGACTACGGCGTTTGCCGTATCTGCTTCCGTGAGCTGGCCTATAAGGGCGAGATCCCCGGCGTCAAGAAGGCAAGCTGGTAATCCAAGTTGTTTGAGCGGCCTTTTGGCCGCCTCAAATAAAACCACCATGATGTTTCATGCGTGATTCAATGTAAGACAGGCATCAGAAGTCAGAGGGAAATGGGGTCGATGCTGCGGCCTACATTCCTCTGATACTCTGGCGTCTTAACGGGTATAGCCCGTAACTTCTAAAGGAGGTAAATCACATGCAAATCACCGATCCCGTAGCAGATATGCTGACCCGTATCCGGAACGCGAATTCTGCAAAGCACGAAACCGTTGATGTCCCCGCTTCCAACCTGAAGAAGGACATCGCGAAGATCCTGCTCGACGAAGGCTATATCAAGGCCTATTCCGTCGAAGAGGATGGCAAGCAGGGCATGATCCACATCACCCTGAAGTACCTCGGCAACAAGGAGAAGGTCATCTCCGGCCTCCGCCGCGTTTCCAAGCCCGGCCTGCGTGTCTACGCCGGCGCCGACGAGCTGCCGAAGGTCCTGAAGGGACTTGGCATCGCCATCATTTCCACATCCAAGGGCGTTATGACGGACAAGGCTGCTCGCGCGGCTCATGTCGGCGGCGAAGTCCTTGCGTTTGTCTGGTAAGGAGGTAACATTATGTCCAGAATCGGCAAAATGCCTATCACTGTACCGGCTGGCGTCGAAGTGACCATCGCTGACGGCAACGTTGTTACCGTTAAGGGACCCAAGGGTACACTGACTAGCAAATTCCATCACGATATGATCATCAAGCAGGAAGGCGCGGTTATCACCGTTTCCCGTCCCGATGACGAACACGCACACAAGAGCCTGCACGGCCTGACCCGTACGCTGCTTCACAACATGATCCTCGGCGTCGAGAAGGGTTTCAGCAAGGAGCTTGAGGTCAACGGTGTTGGCTATCGTGCGCAGAAGCAGGGCAACCAGCTGGTTATGAACCTCGGCTATTCTCATCCCGTTACCGTCGATGAGATCGAGGGCATCCACATTGACGTCCCCGCTCAGAACAAGATTATCATCAGCGGCATCGACAAGCAGAAGGTCGGTCAGTTCGCCGCTGAGGTAAGAGGGAAAAGACCCCCCGAACCCTACAAGGGCAAGGGTATCAAGTATGCTACCGAGGTTCTTCGCCATAAGGAAGGCAAGACCGGCGGTAAGAAATAACAGGAGGTGTGCATAAATGATTAAGAAGACCGATAAGAAGGCAATGCGCCTGAAGCGCCACGTTCGCGTTCGCGGTAAGATCTCCGGCACACCGTGCAGACCCCGCCTGAATGTGTTCAGAAGCAACGCAAATATCTATGCTCAGATCATTGATGATGTCAACGGAGCTACTTTGGTTTCCGCTTCCACTGTCGAAAAGGATTTTGAAGGCGCGACCGGCAACTGCGAAGCTGCCAAGAAGGTCGGCCAGCTGATCGCCGAACGCGCGAAGGCCAAGGACATCGAGGAAGTCGTATTTGATCGTGGCGGTTATGTCTACCACGGCCGTGTGGCTGCCCTCGCCGAAGGCGCCCGCGAAGGCGGACTCAAATTCTAAGTCAGGAGGAGGAACTGAAAATGGCTTATAACAGAGCGTCCGAAAAGGACAATGCTCCCGAAATGATCGAACGTGTCGTCTACCTGAACCGTGTTTCCAAGACGGTTAAGGGCGGCCGCGTTATGAAGTTCTCCGCACTGGTTGTTGTTGGCGACGGCAAGGGCACCGTGGGCTATGGCCTCGGTAAGGCTGCCGAAGTTTCCGAAGCCATCCTGAAGGGCATCGCAAACGCGAAGAAGAACCTCCAGAAGGTCACCCTGTCCGGCACCACGATCCCTCACGAGGTCATCGGCGTGTACGGTGCAGGCAAGGTCCTGCTGAAGCCGGCTGCTGTCGGTACCGGCGTTATTGCCGGCGGCGCTGTCCGTGCTGTCATGGAAGCTGTTGGTATCAGCAACATTCGTACCAAGTGCCTGCGCTCCAATAACCCGCAGAACGTTGTCAAGGCAACGATGCAGGGTCTGCTGAGCCTGCGTGGACCGGAAGAGGTCGCTCGCATCCGCGGCAAGAGCGTGGAAGAAATCGTCGGCTAAGGAGGATGCGAACATGGCACAGTTAAAGATCAAGCTCGTTAAGAGCATCAGCGGTCGTATCCAGAAGCACATTGCTACGGCAGAATCCCTCGGCCTTCGCAAGATCGGCCAGGAAACCATTCAGCCGGACAACGAACAGACCCGCGGCAAGATCGCCAAGATCGGCTATCTGCTTGAGGTCACCGAAGTAGAATAAGGAGGAGACAAGAATGGAATTACATGAACTTGCTCCCGTCATGGGTTCTACCCAGGTTGGTAAGCGTAAGGGCCGCGGCACCGGCACCGGCAACGGCAAGACGGCAGGTCGTGGTCACAAGGGTCAGAAGGCTCGTTCCGGCGGCAAGGTCCGTGTGGGCTTTGAAGGCGGCCAGATGCCTCTGGCAAGACGTATCCCGAAGCGCGGCTTCAACAATATCTTTGCAAAACCGCTCACCGCTGTGAATGTCAGCGTTCTCAACGCGTTTGAAGACGGCGAAACCGTCGATGCGGCTGCACTGATCGAAAAGGGCATCCTGAACGACTGCAAGTACGGTCTGAAGGTTCTGTCCAACGGCGAGCTCACTAAGAAGCTGACTGTCAAGGCAGCAGCGTTCTCCGGTTCTGCCAAAGCAAAAATTGAGGAGGCAGGCGGAAAGGCTGAGGTGGTGTAAGTGCTTACGACACTTCGCAATGCATGGAAGATCGCGGATCTGCGCAAGAAGCTTCTTTTTACGCTCCTGATTATCCTGCTGTACCGCATCGGCAATGTCATCCCTGTCCCGTTTGTTGACGTCGAGATGATGGCCCAGATGTTCAGCCAGCAGCTGAGCAACACCATCTTCGGCCTGATGGACATGATGTCCGGCTCGGCGTTCTCCCAGGCGACGATCTTCGCGCTGTCCATTCAGCCGTATATCAACGCCTCCATTATCATTCAGCTTCTGACCATTGCCATCCCTGCTCTGGAACGCCTGAGCAAGGAGGGCGGCGAAGAAGGCAAGAAGAAGATCACCAAGATTACACGTCTGACGACGGTCGCTATCGCTCTGCTGATGGGCTTCGCCTACTTCATGATGCTGAAGAACTACAACGCGCAGTATGCTCTGCTCGTCAGCGATTCCTTCCTCTCTGCTCTGGTTATCATCCTGACCTTCACCGCCGGCTCCACGCTGGTCATGTGGTTGGGTGAGCAGATCACCGAGTATGGCATCGGCAACGGCATCTCCATGATCCTGTTTGCAAACATCATCGCCCGCATCCCGTCCGGCATCATCAAGCCGATGGTCAATATGCTGTGGGCACAGTGGTACTGGGTGCTGCTGCTGGTGGTTGCGATGCTTGCGATCATCGTCTTCATCATCTACGTTTCCAACGCGGAACGCAGGGTCCCCGTACAGTACGCAAAGCGCGTGGTCGGCCGCAAGGTCTATGGCGGTCAGAACACGCACCTGCCGATCAAGGTCAATATGTCCGGCGTTATGCCGATCATCTTCGCGCAGTCCATCGCGAGCTTGCCCGCAACGCTGTGCACCTTCTTCGGCTGGACGAACAGCTGGGTCTATAAGCACGCTTTCCAGAGCACGACCGTGATCTACACCGTGTTCTATCTGCTGCTCATCATCGGCTTCAGCTACTTCTATGCTACCATTCAGTACAACCCCGTTGAGGTTGCCAACAACCTCAAGAAGAACGGCGGCTTCATCCCCGGCTTCCGTCCGGGCCGTCCGACTGCGGACTTCATCCGCAAGGTCATCAACAAGATCACGCTCTTCGGCGCGCTGTATCTTGGTGTGATCGCGGTCCTGCCGATCGTTCTTGGTGTTGTTATGAAGGATACCCGCTTCTCCTTCGGCGGAACTTCCGTTATCATTATTGTCAGCGTTGCGCTTGAGACCGTGGCTGCGATTGAGGCCCAGATGATGATGCGCAACTACTCCGGTTTCCTTGAGAAGTAACGGAGGCGGCACATGAAACTGATTCTGCTGGGAGCTCCCGGCGCAGGAAAGGGAACACAGGCTGAGATCCTCGCATCGAAGCTCGATATTCCCACCATCTCCACCGGGAACATCCTCCGGGAAGCAATCAAAAACGGCACCGAAACCGGCCTGAAAGCCAAAAGTTTCATGGACAAGGGTATGCTCGTTCCTGACGATGTCATCATTGGCATCGTCAAGGAACGGCTGGCCCAGCCGGATTGTGCGAACGGCTATATCCTCGACGGTATGCCCCGCACCATCCCGCAGGCTCAGGCGCTTTTGGACAACGGCGTTGAGATCGACCGTGTCGTTTCCATTGAAATCGAAGATGCCTTGATCGAGGCGCGCATGACGGGACGCAGAGTCTGCGGTTCCTGCGGCGCAAGCTATCACATCGTGGCGAACCCGCCCAAAACGGAGGGCATCTGCAATGCCTGCGGTTCCAAGCTGGTCATCCGTGACGACGACAGACCGGAAACGGTGCGTCACCGTCTGGAGGTTTACCACACGGAGACCGAAGCACTGAAGGGCTTTTATGAAAAGCTCGGGAAGCTGCGGCTTGTCGAGGGGAATCAGCCCATCGAAGATGCAACTCGTGATATTCTGGCGGCATTGGGTGATTCAATATGATCTCAATCAAAAATGAGCGTGAAATCGAGGTCATGCGCAAGGCCTGTAAAATTACCGCGGCAGCTCGTGCTTTGGCAGGAGAAATGGTAAGACCAGGCGTGACGACCAAAGAGATCGACAAAGCGGTTTACGATTTTATCGTATCGCAGGGCGCGACCCCGTCCTTCCTGCATTACTGCGGATATCCCGCGAGTGTCTGCATTTCCGTGAACAATACCGTCATTCACGGAATTCCGGACAGCCGGGTGCTGAAAGAGGGAGACATTGTCTCCATCGACGTCGGAGCAAAGTGGGGCGGATTCCATGGGGATTGCGCAGCTACGTATGCCTGCGGAACCATTTCGCCGGCGGCGCAGCAGCTCATTGATGTCACGAGACAGAGCTTTTTCGAGGGCGTGAAATTCGCACGCCAGGGGAACCGGGTTTCGGACATTTCTCACGCTGTACAGACGTACGCGGAGAGCTTCGGCTACGGTGTGGTACGCTCTTTCGTCGGCCATGGCGTCGGCGAGGAGATGCACGAGGAGCCGGAAGTACCGAACTTCGGAAAACCCGGAAGGGGACCGAGACTGATCCGCGGCATGACGATCGCGATCGAGCCGATGATCACGGAGGGAACGTACGAAGTGCGTGTCCTGAAGGACGGCTGGACGACGGTCACTGCCGACGGCAAGCTCGCTGCCCACTACGAAAATACTGTGCTCATTACAGACGGCGAGCCGGAAATTCTCACCGTCACCGAGGGGCTGTAGTATGGAAATACAAAAATCGGACGTTGTGCTCTCCGTTGCCGGACGCGATCAGGGAATGCTGTTCTTTGTGATCGACACAGACGGTGTGTACGTTTCCCTTGTGAACGGTAAGGAGAGAAAAGCCGATGCGCCTAAACGCAAAAAGCTGAAGCATGTCCGTTTCGTCCTTCGGCCAGATTCGTCAGTCGCCGCGAAAATCCGTTCCGGCGATAAAGTACTCAACAGCGAATTACGAAGGGAATTGGCCATCATTGGCCAGGAATTCAACGTTCAAACCAAGGAGGTTTCTGAAACTTGGCAAAAGACGACGTAATCGAACTTGAGGGCATCGTAACCGATGCGCTGCCGAATGCGATGTTCAAAGTCAATATTGGCGGCGGGCATATGATTCTGGCACACATTTCCGGCAAGCTCAGAATGAACTATATCAAGATCTTGCCCGGTGACAAGGTAACTGTTCAGATGTCTCCGTATGATCTGACCCAGGGCCGGATCACATGGAGAAGTAAGTAAATCAGAGACATTGTTCTCATATGGAGGTTAAACAGTATGAAGGTTAGACCGTCCGTGAAGCCCATGTGCGAAAAATGTAAGATTATCAAGCGCAAGGGTCGCGTCATGGTAATTTGCGAAAACCCGAAGCATAAGCAGAGACAAGGCTAATAGGAGGTGCTCGAAAGTATATGGCACGTATTGCTGGTATTGACCTGCCCCGCGAGAAGAGAGTTGAGATCGGACTCACCTATATCTTCGGCATTGGCAGAAAAAGCGCGAATGACATTCTGAAAATGGCCGGCGTGAATCCCGACACCCGCGTCAAGGATCTGACGGAGGATGAGGAAGCCGCGCTGCGTGAAGTCATCGACAAGAACTACACCATTGAGGGCGACCTCCGCCGTGAAGTTGCTCTGAACATCAAGCGCCTGACCGAAATCGGCTGCTACCGTGGCATGCGCCACAGAAGAGGCCTGCCGGTCCGCGGCCAGCGCACCAAGACAAACGCTCGTACTCGTAAGGGTCCGAAGAAGACCATCGCGAATAAGAAGAAGTAAGGAGGGGGATATCAATGGCTAAAGTAGCTGCTAAGAAAGTGATCAAGCGCCGTCGTGAGCGCAAGAACGTTGAAAAGGGTGCCGTGCATATCCGCTCTTCCTTCAACAACACCATGGTTACCGTTACCGATCTGCAGGGCAATGCTCTTTCCTGGGCATCCTCCGGCGGACTCGGCTTCCGCGGTTCCCGTAAGTCCACGCCGTACGCCGCACAGATGTGCGCCGAGACCGCTGCGAAGGCTGCGATCGAAAACTGCGGACTGAAGACCGTTGAAGTTTACGTCAAGGGCCCCGGCCAGGGACGTGAGGCAGCCATCCGTGCGCTGCAATCCGCTGGTCTGGAAGTTGTTATGATCAAGGACGTCACCCCCATTCCTCACAATGGCTGCCGTCCTCCCAAGAGACGTCGCGTCTAATTCGATAAGGAGGAAATCATAGAATGGCGAAAAATACTCAGCCCGTTCTCAAGCGCTGCAGAACTCTCGGCGTTTCTCCTGCCGTCATGGGTTATTCCAAGACTTCCAACAAGAACCCCGGCGGACAGAGAAGAGCGAAGAAGTCCGAATATGCGACCCAGCTCACTGAGAAGCAGAAGGTCAAGTTCGTTTACGGTATCCTGGAGAAGCAGTTCCGTATGTACTACGAAAAGGCTTCCCGTGCAGAAGGCAACACCGGTGAGGTTCTTCTGAGCCTGATTGAGCGCCGTCTGGACAACGTTGTTTACCGTCTTGGCTTTGCCGCTACCCGCCGCGAAGCGCGTCAGCTTGTCAACCACGGCCACTACACCGTCAATGGCAAGCGCGTGAACGTCCCGTCCTACATGGTCAAGGCCGGCGATGTCATTGCTGTCAGCGAGAAGAGCTGCTCCAACAATCGTTTCAAGAAGCTGAAGGAAGACGATGCGTTCGTTGCTACTCCCAAGTGGCTTGACCGCGACAAGAATACTCTGACCGGCAAGGTCGTTGCTCTGCCGGCAAGAGACGACATCGACTTCGAGATCGCAGAACACCTCATCGTCGAGTTGTACTCCAAATAATGCTTCACCCTCGTTTATTGGTAAGCTGATTTACACCGCAAAACAGGCGTTTTGCAGAATAATAAGGAGGGTATTAGTTATATGGTAGAAATTGACAAGCCGCGTATTGAGTGTATCGACTCTCCGGAAGATCCGTCCCATGGCGTATTCATCGTAGAGCCTCTGGAAAGAGGCTACGGCACCACTCTGGGTAACTCTCTCAGACGGATTCTGCTTTCTTCTCTGCCTGGCACTGCCGCGACTTCCATCAAGATCGCCGGCGTGCAGCATGAGTTTTCTACGATTCCTGGTGTCAAGGAAGACGTCACGGAGATCGTGCTGAACATCAAGCAGATCATCGCCAAGATGAACTGCGATGGCGTGAAAACTGTCTATATTGACGCGACCGGTGAGTGCGAAGTCACTGCCGGCGACATCAAGACCGACGCGGATGTCGAGATCCTGAACAAGGATCTGCACATCTGCTCGCTCGGCCCGGATGCTACCCTCAATATGGAGATCACGATGAGCCGCGGCCGCGGTTATGTTCCGGCTGACCGGAACAAGACCCCCCAGACGCCCATCGGCGTCATCCCCGTCGATTCCCTGTATTCGCCGGTTTACAAGGTCAACTACACGGTGGAAAACACCCGTGTCGGCAACATGACGGACTTCGACAAGCTCACGCTTGAGATCTGGACGGATGCGACTACTACGGCCAAGGATGCCGTGTCCATTGCCGCCAAGATCCTGACTGAGCATCTGACGCTGTTTACCGACCTTTCGGAAACGGCGGCAAGTCAGTCCATCGTCCGTGAGAAGGACGTTTCCACGGAGCCGACCGCGCTGAAGCTGACCATTGAAGAACTGGATTTGTCCGTCCGCAGCTTCAACTGCCTGAAGCGCGCCAACATCAATACCGTCCGCGATCTGATCTCCAGAACGCCGGAAGAGATGATGAAGGTCCGTAACATGGGCAAGAAGTCGCTGGATGAAGTCCAGAACAAGCTGGCAATGATGGGACTTTCTCTTGCAACGGAAGAGTCCGGCAACAACAACTAAAATCCTTTAAGAAGGAGGAAATACGAATGTTTGGAACTCGTAAGCTCGGCAGAACGAGCGATCAGCGCAAGGCGATGCTTCGCCAGCTGACCACCGATCTTCTGGAGAACGGAAAGCTCGAAACGACCTTCTATCGTGCGAAGGAAGTTCAGCCTGTCGTTGAGAAGATGATCACGCTTGGAAAGAAGGGCGACCTTGCTGCATACCGCAGAGCGCTCGCCTATATCACCAAGGAAGATGTTGCACACAAGCTGTTTAAGGAAACCGCTCCGAAGTATGCTGACCGTAATGGCGGCTACACCAGAGTGACCCGCATCGGCGTCCGCCGCGGCGACGCAGCGGAAATGGCGATCATCGAATTGGTGTGATCTGGAAGAATGGACTGTCCTGTTCGCAGGGCAGTCCTTTTTCAGAAAAAGAAAATTTTGTTCTTTCCCGAAAAAAGGGCTTGCATTTTGCTTAGAAATCTGATACAATATCTGTGCGCTTGAGAGAGCGCAGCTAATATGGGGGTATAGCTCAGCTGGGAGAGCGCTTGAATGGCATTCAAGAGGTCAGCGGTTCGATCCCGCTTATCTCCACCAAAAGCTCGAGAGAGTGAAGAGAAACCTTGAAATCATCTGATTTCGAGGTTTTTTCTTTTCCAAAAGTGAGAAATTCGTGGGATTTGCAAAAGACACCTGTGCGCTTGATTTTTGATGGAAATTTTGAAAATCAAGAGGTCAGGTAAATGAAGAAAATCAGGATGAATTGCACCGCCACGCTGGACGAAACCTTTGCGGATTTTCTCCTTTCCCGCAGGGCAAAAGGGCTTGCGGAAAAGACGCTGGAAAGCTATTCCTCCCAATGGAAAGCCGTGGCGCGGCACTTGGACACGGGGATGGACGTTGCCGCGCTCCAAAAAGCAGATTTGGACGCTATGATTGTTTCCATGCGGGACGCGGGGCTTTCTCCAAACAGTATCAACAGCTACACGCGCGTTCTGAAATCCTTTTTCTCTTGGTGCAATGAGCAGAGGCTGACCCGTCTGAATATCCCCCTGTACAAGGCCGAGGAAACCGTGAAGGAAACCTATTCGGATGCGGAGCTGACCGCGCTTCTGAAAAAGCCCGACATTCGCAAGACAACCTTTGCAGAATATCGGGACTGGGTGATTATCAATTTTCTTTTGAACTGCGGGAGCCGCGCCGCGACGGTCAGGGCGATACAAATTCGGGACGTGGATTTGGACGGCGGCGTTGTGTTCTACCGCCACACGAAGAACAGGAAAGCGCAGGTCATACCCCTTTGCAGCCCCATGATAGCCATTCTGCGGGAGTATGGGCGTTACCGTGGCGGGGAGCCTACGGATTATCTCTTTTGCACGGAAACGGGTACACAGCTCACGGAGAACGGCTTGCGTCAGTCTATCGCAAGGTACAACACGCGGCGCGGAGTGCAAAAAACTTCTATTCACCTGTTCCGCCACACATTCGCGCGGAAATATCTGATTGATTGCGGCGGGGATGCATTCACGCTCCAAAAGCTATTGGGACATTCCACCCTTGCCATGACGAAGCATTATTGCGCGATTTACGACGCGGATTTGACGAAGAACTACGACAACTTTTCCCCGCTGGCGCAAATGAAAGCGAGTGGCGCGAAAATCAAAATGTCCGCCAAAGGCCGCTGACGGCTTAGCACGGGGCGCGTGGGTGGCGGCGGTATTTATCTGTCAGACAACGAAAACGGAGCGGGAAGTGCAAAACTCCCGCTCCTACTGCATTTTATCAGAAAACAAATGGCCTATCCTTGATTGCTCCATAAGCAAAAGGATTGACCCCCAACTCACTACGGAGGAAATACGCTAATTCCTCCGCCGCAATGAGAATATCGTCATATTCCTCTTTCTTTTGGCCTGTCCGTATCTGCGTATAGACCGCATTCAGGCTGTCCAGCATTTCCGCTGCTGTCATTAAAATTCAAACCTTCTTTCTGACGGCGTGGGAGAAACTTGTTTCTCCCCGCCGAAACTATTTATCTTATCTGTAATATTATATTTATTTCTCTGTCCTCTGCCGTGCCGTTATTTACGGCTTGCGGCGCTGCAAAAGCGTCTGCCGTAAAGTCATAGCCGCTGGCTGTATCATCTTTCTCTGTATGCGTGGCGCGTTGTGGTGTTTCATAGAAATCATAGGTGTTGCTGTCCCCGCGCTGGACAAGATAGCCCCGATCGATCAGCTTTGTAAATTGGTCGCGGTATGTAGACTGTGGCATTCCCACCGCCTGCCGTATGGCAGCGGGCGAGAGCGCAAGCAGATAGCCGTTGGCGTTGGACGCGAAGTATAAGTAAAGCATGAGCGCGTGCGCGCCGAGGTCACGCGCCGCAGCTTGCCAATGACTGTTTTTGATACCGAGGAAGTCAGACGCGGCGCGTTCTCTGTGTATGGCTATCAGCCGTTGATTTGGTACTGTGTTCGGCATTCTCCGTTTTCTCCTTCTCTATTGGAACGGCAGGGAGGGAAAGCCCCTCCCGCCGATGATGTATTATTTTCCGAGGCTTTCGATTTTCTCATTCAAGCCGTCGATTGCGTCAAAAATCTCTGACACGTCCACCGTGGCGGAAATGTGGGAAAGTACGTCCTGCACGATTTCTTCTTTCATTTGCTCCATTTCCCGGCGGCGGTTTGCTTCATCAATGTTGCAGCTATTCAGATACATCATTCTAAGCGTTGCCTGCATTTCCTTTTCCATACCGCTGATGAAATGGTCAAACAGTATGTCCTTTTGAATATTCGCCATTTTTGCGTCTCCTTTCTCTAAAAATCTATATTTGAAAGTATGGTTTTCTTAACTTTCTAAGTATATTATATCAAATTTTTTATACTGTATCAAAGAAAGAACGCTGAATGAAAGCACGATGAAAAAGGGGTGGCGGGATATATTTCGGGAAAAACAAGAAAATCGGAGCGGATTGGCCTTTGCCGTGGCCTAACTCGCTCCGAAGTGGTATTTTCGTTTCCCGTTACCGATGCCGTCAATACAGCGTTTCCTCATTTTCCGCAAACAGCTTGTCATTCACGGTGAACAAATCCATTTCGTTCAAAATCCCGTAAAGGATAATGGCATCCCGCCTATCCTTGGGATAAAGCTGGGCAAGCCCGCATTGCTTCAAAAGTTCCTGTGTTTCCTCCAACGATGCGTTCAGGCCAAAGCACAGACATAAAAGACGGCTACGGGAGGGATTACGCCGCCCAGAAAAGACCTGATGCAAATATACTTCACTCATGCCGGACTGCTTGGCAAGCGCCGCTTTGGAAATCCTCCGCTTCTGAAAAAGCCGGTTCAGTAATTCGCAAACGCTGTCCCGGTTGAAGCTGTCCTGATTTTCCGATAAGAAGTGGTCGAGGGTGGGGGCTTCCATCAACTCCTGCCGCAGATTATTCGTGTCTTTCATATTCTACCGCCTTTACAACCGCGTGTTTTCTTTGTATAATTATATTCATTTCGACAAGCAAAATCAATATGCGCTTTGCATAGCATAAGAGGGTGCGCTCTATTTATCCATATTTGTTATCAAGCATCGAAACGGACTACAAAACCGTAAAGACAATCAAAAGCAGCGAACGCGGCTGTGTTTCGCTTCTGCAAAACAAACAGAACGGAACACGCTTTATTTTTCGCCATTATCGCGGAAATGGGGAGGTCTACCGAAAGCTGCTGGGCATCTCCTGCCCAAACCTGCCGCAGATTATGGAGACGGCGGAGCGTGATGGCATGGTGTTGGTGCTGGAAGAATACATACAGGGGGATTCCCTTGCCTACCTTTTGGAGGGTGCGCTGTTCTCCCACGCCGAAGCGCGGAAAATCACCCTGCAGCTATGCAATGCCCTGTGGGTGCTGCATAAATTGGGTGCGGTGCATCGGGACATCAAGCCGGAAAATGTGATTATACGTGGCAGCAAGGCGGTTTTGATTGACTTTGATGCTTCCCGCATTTTCAAAAACGACACGAACCAAGACACGCAGATTTTGGGAACCACCGGCTATGCCGCGCCGGAACAATACGGCATTACCCAAACTGACGAGCGAGCGGACATCTATTCTCTTGGGGTGTTGCTGAATATTATGCTCACGGGAAAGCATCCGTCAAAAGAACTGGCAAACGGTCGCTTAGGCCGTATTGTGCAGAAATGCACCATGGTAAATCCGAAAAAACGATATAAAAGCGTGCTTTATCTGATGGAAGCGCTTTAAGGGGAACTACATGAGTAAGAAATGCAAAAATTGTGGCGCGGACTTGCCGGAGGGCGCTTCCTTTTGCCCCCATTGTGCCCAAAGCCAGATTGAGAAACGGGAAGTAAAGCCGCCGCGTCTGTGGCGAAAAAAGGCGCTGTATGGGCTGCTGGGTGTGGTTGTACTGGTGGTTGCGGCACTGGCAGTGTTCCTGCCCCACTGCCCGAAAACCTTTGAGGGCGGCGCAACGGTGGTTTATGCCGATCAGGATGGCACCTATGAATTGCTGGCCGCGTTCTTCCCGGAGGATATTGCCAATAACAGACCCGTGGCGAAAAAGAGCGTTTCCCTGTCCGTCAACGAATCCTCCAATATGACTGTTATGCTGGGCGTCTATCAGGATGGAGAGATTGCGGACACAGATGCATTTTTCGCAAAAGTGGAGCGCTGTACGCTGGAAACCAGCCCCAACGGAAGCGGCTTTTTGACCCTGTCCGAGCCGACCTATAACACGAACTTTTTGCCCGCCGCAAGGGAGTGTGACATTACCTACACCGGGGAGAGCGGGACGAACGAACTTATCTGGACGCTGAACATGAAAAACGGAGATACCATCCGCTTAAAACAAACTTTTGAAGTGATTCCGCTGATTCATCAAGTCTATACGCCGGAAGATACGGCACTTGACACCATGGAGGATTTAACCGAGCTGCTGGAACGCATTAACGAGGAAGTACCAGCAGATACGATTGTGGACATTTATTTGCCCCCTGTCACCTATACAGGCAATCTGACCATGGTTTCCAGAGCGGTCAACCTCTATGGCAATACAGACGGCAATGGGCGCACCGTCTTTACGGGAACGCTGTCCGTCAACACAGACAGTCCTTCCAATGTGATGCTGTATGATTTGGATTTTGTAGGCAGCGGCGGCACTGGGCTATCCGCCACGGCATCCGTCTACATGGGTGGCTGCTCTTTTTTCGGCTGGGACATCGGCGCGGTGGCGCTGGACGGCGGCATGATCGGCGTGGAACGCTGTGTATTTCAAAATAACGGCGTCGGATTCAAGTATAATACAGCGGTTTATCATTCCTTTAACGATGTGTTCCCGGACTGCACGATTACAGATAACGACATCGGCGTACAGTTCGCGCGTCTGCAAGGCACGATTACCATTGATTTTGCGGGCAGCGTTTTCTCAGGAAACAGGATTGACATCGACAATCCGGCGCAGTACTCCATCGACACATCCAAAGCTATATTCCAATAAAACACGGTCTTTTTACCTGTAATTTTATCATTTCACACGAAAACGCGGGAGATTCACGCAATCTTCCGCGTTTTTTACCGCTTTCACCCGGTTTCTGGCAAAAACAGAAGAAATTTGCGATACTATGCAGCCAGTTAATTGTTTTCGGGATTTTTGCGCTGTATTCTATTCCTATCACATGGAAAGGAGACAGAAAACATGCGTATTACACTAGACACCGACAAGAAAACCATTATCGTCCCTTGGAATTATGCTTCCAAACTGGAAGAAATCAACCGTATTATCAAGGACGGCGGCGGAGCTAAGCAGTACACCTTCAAGACCTATTTGGAAGAATCTTGGAAAGCCTGCATGGATGACACGGACAAGCATTTGAAAGTCGCTGATAAGCCTGCTCACAAAGGAAAATAATGGGCGCACCAAGAATTACGCCGGAGGAAATCATTGAAATGCAGCGGTTGTATCGGCAATTGGGTACTTATACCGCCGTAGCGAAGGAAATAGGGCGCAGCCCGTCCTCTGTGTCAAAGTATGTGCAAATGAAAGGCGTTCCCGCAAATATCCGTATTGCGGTTGAAAATTTATTGCAGAAATAGGAATGGTGCGCGTTGTAGTTGACGCACAAAATACATGAAATGAGGTAGTAGTGTCTGTCATGAAAACAGTAAATGAAATGATGGAAGCAGCACGGAAATATCAAGCACTAACCACAACCGCACCCGTGTTTGAAAAAGCATTTTGTGAAATTGAAAAAATGCTGCGTCCGGATGAGGATGTGTTATTTGCATTCACCGGTTCGTCTGCGGTACGGAAGAACAATTCTATGCTTTTTGCCGTGGGTGTGGCATTGACGGATCAAAGATTGCTCATCGGCGGTCAGATAAAGGGATTTTTGAAAGTGAGCTATACCGCTCAATCATTTAACATCGAGAATATCAATGCGATCAGTCAATCATGGTCTGCAATCGGCGGGTATTTAATAATCGATACGCTTGGCGATGATATAAGAATAGGTGAGCCTGAGAGAGATGTTGTCAATAGCATTATCGCGGATTTTGATAATGTACTGCAATCCTTGAAAAGCCCAAAAAGCGCCGCTGTAATTCAGCAGTCCTCCGCTGCTGATGAACTCAAAAAATTCAAGGAATTGCTTGATATGGGCGTTATCACGCAGGAAGAATTTGACGCAAAGAAAAAGCAGTTGCTTGGCTTGTAATTCCTACATATCCACGGAGCGAGGCGCGTTGTAATGGACGCACAAAATACATGAAACGAGGAAAGAGAGCATGAGCGAAAATAGTGTTGAAACTTTATTGAAAAGAGCGTCAATGCTCGAAGAAGAAAAGGACTACACCGAAGCGCTTAACATCTATAATCGCATTCTTGAAACAGACCCCGACAACGAAAAGGCGAATGAACGTAGGCGGGCAATCAAGAATAATACTTTAACCATTGTACGCGAACAATTTCCGTTGTTGGGTGGCGGCACCGGTGTCAGATATTATCTTTCTATAGATGGAGAGAGAATTGATAGCCGTTCTTTCGTAGCAAATATGCCAGCAGAAACCTATACACTTAATGTTACGCTTGGTAAGCACAGATTGGCTGTGTGGGAAGTCGGGATAAATACCCTCGGGGTAAATAACAGCGCTGTTCCTAAAGAGATTTTGATTTATGATTATGAAGTTACCCAAAAAGAACAGACAGTGTATTTGCGTTTTACAAAATCTGCGAATTTGCATTTTACCGAGCTCGCACAGGAGGAAGGACAAAGGTCAAGCGGCTGTTATGTAGCTACCGCTGTGTACGGCTCCTATGACTGTCCCGAAGTTTGGACGTTACGCCGTTTCCGTGACAATACTCTGGCTGAAACATGGTATGGCCGCGCATTTATTCGTACCTATTACGCAATCAGCCCGACACTTGTAAAATGGTTTGGCGAAACTGCATGGTTTAAGAATATGTGGAAACCTACCCTTGACCGCATGGTTGAGCGGCTAAATGGGGAGGGCGTTGAAAACACGCCATATAATGACCGAGAATGGTAATTGTGGGAGCGGGGCGCGTGTCCCGCTCCTTTTCCTATCCGTTTCATTAGGGTATAACCCAATGACAATGGAAGTCCCCTTGCTTTTCTGTTTCATATATATTATATCATAATTTTTGAAATATTTCAAATTGTGAATATACCCTATTGACATACTTCCGGATTTGTGATAGAATAAAAGCAGATAAAGCAAGGGGGCTTTTGGAATGCGGGTTTTCTATGTGCGCTGTTCTACCATCGAGCAGAACGAAGCGCGTCAGCTGAAAATGGCAGAAGAGCAGAACGCCGAAAAGGTATTTGTGGACAAGGCAAGCGGCAAGAACACAGACCGCGCCGCCTTTAAGGAAATGATGGCTTTCGTTCGGGCGGGCGATACCGTAGTAGTCGAGAGCATTTCCAGAATTGCACGAAATACGCGGGACTTGCTTTCTATCGTTTCCGAGCTGACCGAAAAGGGCGTGGAGTTTGTCAGCCTGAAAGAGAACATCGACACGACCACACCGCAAGGGCGTTTCATGCTGACCGTGTTCGGCGCTCTGGCCGAATTGGAGCGGGAGAACATTTTGGAGCGTCAGCGCGAGGGCATTGAAATCGCCAAGAGTGAGGGCAAATACAAAGGCCGCAAGCCCATTGATTATGACGAGGCGCAAATGAAAGCCCTTTGCAAAAAGTGGCGGGCGGGCGAAATCACCGCCACCTCTGCCATGAAAGAGCTAGGCTTGAAGCCCAACACGTTCTATCGCAGGGTAAAAGAAATGGGGCTGTAATCAGCCCCACAAACACGCAATCTATTCAAAAATTCAAGCGCACATGAAGCAGAAAAGTAAAGTGTGCGAAACGTGCAAATGAGCAAAAAGCCCTTGTATTTCAACGGTTTTTCCTTTTGGAGCGCTTGCCCCTGACGGACGCTGCCGCGGCCGTCAATGGCATTCAAGAGGTCAGCGGTTCGATCCCGCTTATCTCCACCAAAAAACACTCGATTTCATTTGAAATCGAGTGTTTTTCTGTACTTTTCAGTCTGTTTTGTGCTGGGTATTTTCACCTTGGACAACAAATGGGCAACAGACCTTCTCAATTTCTTCGTTCTTACTGCGGGAAGGAAGAAGTTATGGCATCTATCAAAGAAGAAGGAACAAGAGGCAAACGTCTTTCATACAAGTTTCGTGTGTGTTTGGGACGTGATGAAAACGGCAGGCAAGTTTCAAAGGCAATGCGCTGAAGCCTGCCTGATGAAAGTAATTTGGATGAACACGACTGCCACGCTGAACAAAACCTTTGCGGTGCGGCTTTCCATTGCGGAAGATCAAGCGCGGTGCCAGATGAAGTGAGAGAGCGCGCTGCGGGTCAGCAGGGAGAGCCGTATGGATTTCTTTCACCGAAGGAGTCATAAATGATTGAATTTTGGCCTGCTTACTGCTAGAATATGTTGGAGTTCATTTTTTGGAGGTCCTTTTCAGCATGCTTCGGAAGGAATATACCATGGGCGTCCGGCGGGGGATACCTGTGGGAATGGGATATTTTTCGGTCAGCTTCGGCTTTGGCGCGCTCGCGGCGGCGCAGGGCCTCCGCCCGCTGGAGGCGACGCTGATCTCCCTGACCAATCTTACCAGCGCCGGGCAGTTTGCCGGACTGACGCTGATCCTCGCCTCAGCGGGGCTATGGGAGATGGTGCTGACCCAACTGGTGATCAACAGCCGCTATGCCCTGATGAGTCTGGCGCTCAGCCAGCGAATGGGGCAGAGAATCGGTCTGCTTCCGCGCTTTGTCATCGCTTTTTTCAATACGGATGAGATCTTTGCCCTTGCCATGGCGCGGCAGGAACCGCTGACAACGCCGTATCTGCTTGGACTTGGAACCCTGCCCATACTCGGCTGGACGCAGGGAACCCTGCTTGGGGCGCTTGCCGGATCGGTATTACCGGAGAATTTGCGGAGCGCTCTGGGAGTCATGCTTTACGGGATGTTTATTGCGATCGTGGTTCCGCCCGCAAAAAAGGAGCGTCCCATCCTGATCTGTGCGCTGCTGGCACTCGCGTGTAGCAGTCTCTTTACATGGGTCCCCGCGCTGTCGCAGGTGTCTCCGGGCGTTTCCATCGTGATCTGCACGGTGGTGGCTGCGGCCGTCTGCGCATGGCTGTTCCCCGTGAAGGAGGACGCATGAGCATTTATCTATATATCGCGGCGATGGCGCTGACGACCTATCTCATCCGCCTGCTGCCCATGACGCTGTTTCGTAAGCCCATCCAAAGCCGTTTTCTAAAATCTTTTCTCCGTTATGTTCCCTATGCCTGCCTCAGCGCCATGACCTTTCCGAGTATTCTCAGCAGTACCGGCAACCTCGTTTCCGGCATTGCAGCCTTGGTCACTGCGGTGTTTCTTGCCTACCGCGGCAAGAGCCTGATCGTTGTCGCGCTGAGCAGCTCCGGAGCCGTCCTGGTGACGCAGTTGATTTTAAAATTTCTATAGATGACAGCCGGCCTGTGATCAACGTCACAGGCCGGCTGCCTTTTATTCCATATTCATGGAGGTGATGCAGGCGTCGAGCACCTGACTGATGATGGGTGCGCAGGTGGAGGCACCGCCGCCGCCCTTTTCCACGACGACGACAAAGGCCAGCGGGTAGTCCTCATCCTGGACGAAACCGGCGAAGAGGGCGTTTGCCGGCTCACCGTTGCCGACCTCGGCCGTGCCGGACTTTGCGCCCGCATACAGGCCGCTGAAATACCAGTCGCCGTAGACGTTCTGCACCGTGTAGTGCATCATTTCCGCAAGGCGGTCGGCGGTGTCCTCGTCGAGCGCGCGGTCACACTTGGAAGTGGGGGCGCTGTACTTGCGGGAATCTCCGAAATACACATTTTGCACCAGATAGGGCACTGCCGCCTGTCCGCCGTTTGCGATCGCACCCATGTAGGTCATATACTGGCAGGGATTGATCTGGTCGGTGTACTGCCCGACACCTGCCCATGCAGCCTCGTAGGTCGTTGCGCCGGTCAGATCAAAGCTGCCGGCGGCGGTCTTTGTTCCGTCGAAGGAAAGCCGGGAGAGGATCCCGGTTTTCCGGACGTACTCGGTCAGTGTGTCCGGGCCGAGCTCGGCTGCGATTTCCGCAAAAGCGACATTGCAGGAATTTGCCAGCGCGCTTTGAAAATCCTGCTCGCCGTGCACGCCGTTGCAGATGACGGTTTCCGCGCCGACCTGCGCACTGCCCTCGCAGAAAAAGCTGCGCTGCTCGATGTCCGGAATTTGCTCCAGCGCCGCGGCTGCCGTTACCAGCTTGAAGATGGAGCCGGGCGTGTAATCACCATAGAGGAATCGGTTTACATAAACACCGGCATAAGTCTCTGGATTGCCCGCCACGTCCGGGACGTCGTCCGGGTCGAAGGTGGGGGAGGACACCATGCAGAGAATCTCGCCGGTCTTGTAATTGTAGACGCCGACCGTGCCCTTGCGGCCGTCCAGCGCATTGAGTGCGGCCTTCTGCGCCTCGGCGCTGAGGGTGAGCTCCATCCGGCCTTCTCGCTCGCCAGTGGAGTAGGTGCCGTTGAAGCGGTCAAAGCCGATCAGCTCGTCGCCATACTTTGCCAACAGGAAGGCAGGAATGTTGCCTTCGCGGTCCCCCAGCAGATGGAGCATCGCGCGGCGCAGTGTACCGCTTTCGGCATAGGTTTTACCGTTTGTTGCGTCGAGCAGCAGCGTGCCGGAGCGGTCGACGATGCGGCCGCTGTTCATCACGCCGTCGGTGTAGACGTGGGGGCTGTTCTGGAAGGTCACCCAATCCGGGGAATCGACCATATAGCGCACGACGATGATCAGAAGTCCCAGCAGCAGCACGCCAGCCAGCGCCAGCGCGGCCCAGGTGCGTTTCGCGATCTTATTCATACGGCTGCACCTCCTCTGCCTTGACCATCCGGACGGCAAAGCTGGCGTTCTGCCGGGTGTCCGCCGCTTTGATAAAGGCAATCAGACCCCACGAGGAGAGCATACTGGAGCCGCCGTTGGACACAAAGGGGAAGGTCACGCCGGTCAGCGGCAGCAGATCCATTGTGCCAAATACGTTCAGAATGGTCTGGATCATCAGAATGGAAACGGCCGCGCAGGCGCCGATCGTATAAAAGCTGCTGCGCCCGACCTTTGCCGAGCGGACGACGAACACGCCCAGAATGAGAATGGCGGCCACCATAACGATGCCGAGGATCAGTCCCCATTCCTCACAGACAAAGCCGAAGACCAGATCGGTGTCGGAGGCGGCGACATATTTCAGCCAGCCGTTGCCCGCGCCGAGACCGAGCAGACCGCCGGAGGCGATGCACATCATCGCGCGTGTCTGCTGATAGCCGGTGGAGAGCGCGTAATCCCATGCGTGGCCCCATGTGGCAAAACGCCGGAGAATGTGCGGCCGGAAGCGGACGGCCAGAACGCCTGCAAAGCCAGTCGCGGCGCAGGCCAGCGCGATGGTCGCAAAGCTGCCGGAGCGCAGGAAAGCGATGACAAGAAAGGCAACGAAGAAGATCAGCGCCGTGCCGAAATCATTCATCAGCGCCAGACAGCCGCAGATCGCCGCGGAATAGACGATGAAAAGGATCAGGTTGCGCTTGGTGACGATGCGGTCCATCGTCGAAGCGCCGACATAGATGAAGCACAGCTTGACCAGCTCCGAGGGCTGGAAGGAGAAGGGACCGATCATGATCCAGTTCTTCGCGCCGTAGATCTCCGTGCCGAACACGAGGTTGGCCGCCAGCAGAAGCAGCCCGCCGACGGCGGCAACATAGCGGAAGCGCTTTGCGCGCGTCAGGTCGCGCAGGGACCAGCCGATGATCAGATAAATGAACACGCCGCCGACCAGACAGATCAGTTGCTTGCCGATTTTCGTCGCATCGTCCGAGGCGATGACGGCAAAACCGATGGTCGAAAGAAAGAAGGCGAGTGTTTCCACCTCATAGCCGCTGCGGCGCGCCAGCTTCAGCGCGAAGAACAGCAGCCACTCCACGGCAATCAGGGCAGCGAAGCCCAGAACGGCGGAGGACATGGCTTCCGCCTGCAAATGGGTGACAAATTGGAATGCGGTAAAGAGCTGGAAGAGTGTCAGGAAGAACAGCGTCAGCGCAGGGGAGCCCATGTTCTGAGGCTTGGTGCGCGTGGCAAGCTGATCCTCCACCTCCTCCTGCGTGACCGGCGTGAGGATCATCTCCACGCCGCCAAGGTTGATGCGGTCGCCGTACCCGACGGCGCTGAGCGTCGTCTGTTCGCCGTTGACCATCACCGCGCCGCGGGAGCCGATGTCCGTGACGGACCAGCTGCCGTCGTCAAAGCGCGTCAGTACGGCATGGCTGCGGGAGACGGTGGGGAAGTCCACCACAATGTCACAGCCGCGGCCGCGGCCGATGATGTTCTCCCAGTGGGTGATCGGAAGCTGGTTGCCGTCCGGCATGACGAGCCACGCCCACGTTTCCGGCTCGCGGCGGAATTTCAGCAGAGGTCTGGCGCAGCGCCAGAGGATCAGAACGCCCAGCAGCGGCGCGATGTAGCGCCAGAGCGTACAGAAGATCTCGGCCAGTTTTGCACCGCCGGCCTGAAAATAATCAAAAATTGTGGAAAACAGCTGCTGCACAGCGTCACCTCCCATTTGGTTCAGATGTTTTTTGTAGCTACATTATAGTATTCCCCGGTGCTTTTGTCAATCTGCCGCCCATCCGGGCTTGACAGCAGTTCGGACGAATGTTAAAATATCTACAATATGCGCCTGTGATGGAATTGGTAGACATGCGAGATTTAGGTTCTCGTGCTTCCGGCGTGTGGGTTCGAGTCCCTTCAGGCGCACCAAAAGCACTTGCGAAAGCAAGTGCTTTTTTATAAAACCGACTTTTGCGGAGTGGAGAAAACAAAATGACGATATGGACACAGCACTACGACTCGCCCTTGGGCGGCATCCTGCTGGCCGCAGATGAGATCGGTCTGACCGGCCTGTGGTTTGACGGGCAGAAGTATTATGCCGACCGGCTTCCGGCGGCGCGCACGGAACAGGAAACGCCGGTGCTTGCGGAAACAAAACGCTGGCTGGATCGTTATTTTTCCGGGAGGGAGCCGGATTTTCTGCCGCCGCTGCACCCGTTTGGATCCGATTTTCGACAGAGGGTCTGGAGCATCCTTTTGCAGATCCCCTACGGCCGGACGATGACCTACGGCGAGATCGCGCGGCGGATAACGGGGAAGAAAATGTCCGCGCAGGCCGTCGGCGGCGCGGTGGGGCACAATGCGATTTCCGTTGTCATTCCCTGCCACAGAGTGGTCGGAACGGACGGCAGCCTGACCGGTTATGCCGGGGGAATCGACAAAAAAGTGCGGCTGCTGGAGCTGGAAAAAGTCGATCTGCGCGGCCTCTTTATTCCCAAGCGGGGAACGGCGCTGTAGCAGCGCAGCATAGAAAGCACGGGTGCGGCTCAGCCGCACCCGTGCTTCTTACGCAGGACTGCTTTTTCGCGGGTCAGGGAGCACAGCACGCCGCGGTCGAGGCGGTAGACGACGAAGCCTTTGGCGGTATCGCCGATCCGGTCGTAGAGGCGGCCGGCACTGTAGCTCTCGCCCAGAACGGTGTGGGGACTGTTGGCCACGTAGCCGACAGTGCCGAGGCCGGGCAGCTCCACCCGGATCGCTTCCCTGTCCGCTTTGTTGTCAGGCTCCTTCACCAGACGAACCTCCTGATCCGGCTTGAAAAATTCGCTGCCGAAGTAGTGGCTGGTTCCCGTGATCGTGAAATAGATTCGTTCCATTTTGAATACCTCCCTGTTTTGCTCTGATTTCAGTATAGCAGGGAAGGTGTCCGAAAAAACTCCCTCGGTTCACGCCTCGGAATATTGTTTGCAGAGCTTCTGCGCCAGTGCCTGCATGCTTTGCACGACGGATTCCGGCGCGGTGATCTTCAACGCCCCGTCCATCCCGGCAATCCAGCCGAGAAACTGCGGGCTGACGGCGACATCCACGTGGGCGTAAAAGTGCTCGGCATCCTTGCGCAGCATGGGAACGTCCTTGCCGAAGCGGTCGATCACAATGCCCGCCATGCGGTTCTCGCCCTCCAGCGTGACGCGGGTGGGTGCGCCGCCGTACATGCCGAACAGGCGCGCGGTGTAGGCTGCCGGGTCGACGCTTTTCAGCTCCGCTTTGCCTTCGCGCGGCGTGTCCGTGAGGCAGATGTTCTTCATTTTGTCCACGCGGTAGTGGCGAAGCTGCCCGGCAGCCGCGTCGTAGGCGATCAGATAGTAATTCTCATCGTCCCAGCGCAGATGCCACGGACTGACGCAGTACCATGCGCCGCCGTGCCGGAATTCCGCCTGCTTTTCCACGTTCCACTGAAAGTATTTGAAGCGAATCTGAACGTTTTGTGAGATGGCGGTGTGGAGCTTGTCCACATTATAATAGATGCTCTCGTTCATCGTTTTGACGCGCCCGGCGATCAGCACCTGCCGCTGAAGCTGCTTGGCGTCGTAGACGCTGACGAGGCTTTCTAGTTTTTTAATTAGACTGCGCGATTTTTTCTCCGTGATGAACTTGGAGGACTGCACGGAATCGACCAGCAGCTTCAGCTCCGCCAGCTCAAATTCCCGCGAGGCGAGGTGATAACGCGTGGTTTTTCCATCCGGGTAGGAGAGAATGTCCAGACCGAACTGCCGCAGCTCGTCCAGATCAAGATAGATCGTCTTGCGGTCGGCGCTGATGTCGGCCTCCTTCAGCCGTGAGATCAGCTCTGCCATGGTCAGACCGTGAGATTCGTCCGTTTCCTCAAAGAAGATCTTCGCCAGATAGAGCAGCTTCAGCTTCTGATTTGTGCTTTTTGCCATTCTGATCGCCTCCGCAACCAGTATAGCACAGCGGCGGCGGAATGGGAAGCATTGAAAGATACGCATTTCTATGCTAGAATGGGCGAAAAAGGGGTGTCTGCATGGAAAATGAAATTCACTATTGCCGCACAGAGTCCGGCTGGCTGCGGGAGTTCTGCGAAACGCCGGAGATGCAGCGGCTGAAGGATGTCGGCATGAACTGCGGCTGCGAGTATACGAGCTTTCCACGTTTCCGGAATCTTGCGCCCTATTCCAGATACCGGCACAGCGTTGGCGCGGCTCGGATCGTATGGAACTTCACCGGAAGCCGGGAGCAGACGCTTGCGGCGCTGTTTCATGACATTTCCACCCCGGCGTTTGCGCATACGATCGACTTCCTGCACGGAGATTACCTGCACCAGGAGTACACGGAGGGCAGAACGGAGAAGATGATCCGGGATTCCGCGGAGATCATGGGACTGTTGGAAGGGTACGGCGTACCGGTGGAGGCAGTTTCGGATTATCATCGTTATCCCGTTGCGGACAACGACAGCCCGCGGCTCTCCGCCGACCGGCTGGAATACAGCCTTGGAAATTTACAGAATTACGGCCTGCGGGATGCCGAAACGCTGCAAAGCTACTACGCTGATATTCGCGTGACGATCGCGCCGGACGGTGCGCCGGAGTTGGCCTTCGGCGACGCGCAGACGGCCTGCCGCTTTGCCCTTGACGCCTTGCAGATGTCAAAGATCTATGTGGCCGACGAGGATCGCTATGCCATGCAGCGCCTTTCAGAGCTGGTCGGGCGCGCCGTGGAGAAGGGCGTTCTGACCATGCAGGATCTCTACGGAACGGAGCGGCCGCTGATCGAGGCCCTCTGCGCGGACGAGGAACTGGGGAAGGCATGGCGGCAGTTCACCGCGCTGCACGAGATGGTTTATGCGGAGGCGGAAGCGCCTGCGGCCGACCGCCGGGTGATCTTTGCCAAGAAGCGCTTTATTGACCCGCTGATCGCCGGACGGGGCCGGGTATCGGAGATTTTTCCCGCGTTTGCCGAAGAATTGAACGCATTTTTGCAGACCTCGCAGGAACACTGGGTCTGCGCGCGATAAAAAAGCACCCCGCCGGGAGAAACCCGGCGGGGTGTTCGTTGTTATAGAAGAATGATTGCCTTCGTGCCGACGTGGAGCTTGCCCTCGGCGACGGTCACGGCTTCGCCGGAGAGCGCGTCCGTGTACATTCCGTCTGCGAGGGGAACGGCGACCGTTCCGGGCTTTCCGGTCAGCGGGAAAACGCCGACCGCCCGCTGCGCGGGGGCGATGTAGCTGCCGCAGACGATGCCCTGTGCGTCGTCGGTGTCCAGATGGAAGAGAGCCTCCGTGGGGAGCTGCTTCTTGACCGCGGCGAGCTTGGCGAGATACGCGCTGATGTCGCGCCCGGCGTGCCAGTCGATGGGCTCTTTTTCAAAGAGCGAGGGCGTGTGCGTCGCGCAGACCTCCTGACCGGCGTAGAGCAGCGTCGTGCCCTTGAGGAAGTAGGACAGCGCCGTCCACGCAAGCAGCTGCGCCTCCTCCGGGAAGAGGGCGGCGGCGCGCGTCTGATCGTGGTTTTCCAGACAGCGCAGCTTGTTGTACTCCGTGCGAAAGCTCAGCTCCTGGAAGTTGAAGGCGTCAAACAGGCGGCTGAGCGGGAGCTTGCCCTGCACGGTCTGCTCATAAAGCGGCCAGATGTCATATGGGTAGAGAATGTCGAAGGCGTCGAACAGCTCGGTATCCGTTGCGGCATAAAAGCCCTGCTCGCGGAAGGCGCGGATGTGCGCCAGATGGACGCTTTCGCCCAGCCAGATCGCGTCGGGGCGCACCTCTGCCACGGCTTTGCGCGCGGCGAGCCAGAAGGGGACCGGCACGGTGCTGGCGACGTCGCAGCGGAAGCCGTCAACGTATTTTGCCCAGAAGCAGAGCGATTCGATCTGATAGTCCCAGAGTGCGGGGGCGTCGTAGTCCAGATCGACCACGTCCGTCCAGTCGCCGACCTTGTTGCCGCGGCTGCCGTCCGGCTTGCGGTAGAAGAATTCCGGGTGCTCGCGGACGAGGGTAGAGTCCGGCGAGGTGTGGTTGTACACGACGTCGATGATGCACTTCATGCCGCGGCGGTGGATCTCGTCCACGAGGTGAATAAAGTCCTCCATGGTGCCGTATTCCGGATTGACGGTGCGGTAGTCGCGGTTGGCGTAGGGACAGCCGAGGCTGCCCTTTTTATTCAGCACGCCGATAGGGTGGATGGGCATGAACCAGACGATGTCCGTGCCGAGAGCGCGGATGCGGTCGAGGTCCGGTTCCACCGCGCGGAAGGTCCCCTCCGGCGTGTGGCTGCGGACATAGAGCTCATAGATCACGCTGCGGCGCAGCGAAGCATTGGTGTCAATTGCCATAACAAAGCGCTCCTTTGTGTGATTTCTACTAGATTATAGCTGATTCTTGCGGGAGTTGCAATATGATGCGATCCGAAAAATGCGGATTTCTTCGTGTGCAGCTGCCAAAAAAGGGAAAGACACATTGAAAAAACAAGCATTTCGTGCTAGAATGATGCTATAAAGCAGGAGAGAGGGGAAAAATATGACAAAATTCGGCGGCTTTTTGCAGCGTAAGAACATCCGACCGTCTGCAAAACTGTACTTCATCGACACCATGAGCAGCATGGCGCTCGGCCTGTTTGCCAGCCTCCTGATCGGAACGATCTTCCGCACGCTGGGGCAATATACGGGCGTCGCGCTGTTTACCGAGATCGCCGGCTTTGCCAGCAAGGCCACCGGCGCGGCGCTGGGCGTGGCGATCGCCTATGCGCTCAAGGCGCCGCCTCTGGTGCTGCTCTCCGCGGCCGTGGTTGGCATGATCGGCAACGATCTTGGCACGGAGATCGCCCGCGAGGGCGCGGAGACCCTGACAGTTGCAGCCGGCCCCGCAGGCGCCTTTATCGTGACGGTGGTCGCCGTCGAGCTGGGCAAGATGGTTTCCAAGGAAACGCACATTGATATTCTGGTCACGCCGGTGGTTACCATTCTTTCCGGCGCGCTGCTTGCCAAGCTGATCTGCCCGGCCGTGGCGTATGGAATGTACTACATCGGCTATTTCGTCAACTGGGCGACGGAGATGCAGCCCTTCCTGATGGGCATCCTTGTTTCCGTCGTGGTCGGCATCATCCTGACGCTGCCAATCAGCTCGGCGGCGATCTGCGCGATGATCGGCATCACGGGCCTTGCGGGCGGCGCGGCGACGGCCGGCTGCTGCGCGCAGATGGTCGGCTTCGCCGTCATCAGCTTCCGCGAGAACCGTTGGAGCGGCCTTGTGGCGCAGGGTCTCGGCACCTCCATGCTGCAGATGGGCAACATCGTGAAGAATCCGCGCATCTGGATCCCGGCGACGCTGGCCGCTGCCGTGACGGGCCCGCTTTCCACGATGGTGTTCAAGCTGGAGTGCACCGGCGTTTCCGCCGGCATGGGCACCTGCGGCCTTGTCGGGCCGCTCGGCATCCTCGCCGACATGGGCGGCAGCCCAAGGGTATGGCTGGGTATTGTGCTGGTCTGCATCGTTCTGCCCGCCGTTTTGTCGTGGGTGTTCTCGGGAATTCTGCGCAAGATCGGCTGGATACGCCCCGGCGATCTGAAACTGAACCTGTAAGGAAAAGAGAGAATGAAGAAGATTCAGAAATTCCTGCCTTTCTTTATGCTGGCAATCTTTGAAGCGATCGCCGTCATCCTCTGGCTGAGCAAGGATAATCTGTTTTACCTCTTCAATTTCAGCTATATCGGCCTGTTTCTGTCGCTCGGACTGTTTCTTTATGGGAGAAACTGCAAGTATGCGCGGCACATTGTCCAGCTCGGCGTGGGACTGTATATGCTGGTCTATCTCGGCCTGATCTGCAATGAAAATATGCAGATCGAGGGCTTTTGGTATTACCTTTTCACCGGCGTGTTTGAGGCGGCGACCATCCACTATGCGGTGGCAAAGATCTTCGGGCCGCTGATCTTCGGCCGCGGATGGTGCGGCTATGCCTGCTGGACGGCCATGGTGCTGGATTTTCTGCCCTACAAGGTGCCGAAGCAGCCGAGAAAGCGCATTGGCTGGATCCGTTACCTTACCTTCGCGGCTTCGCTGATTTTTGTTGCGGCGCTGTTTCTGTGCAGGGTCGGCAATCTGGAACGCATCATGTTCTGGTCCTTCCTGATCGGAAACGTCCTGTATTATGCCGTCGGCATTGCGCTGGCATTTGCGTTCAAGGATAACCGCGCCTTCTGCAAGTACATATGCCCGATCACGGTGTTCCTCAAGCCGATGAGCTATTTTGCCCTGTTCCGCGTGAAGTGCGACAAATCAAAGTGCATTTCCTGCGGCAAGTGCAAGCGCGTCTGCCCAATGGACGTTGACGTGACAGACAATTCCAGAAAGCGCAAGAACGGAACGGAATGTATCCTCTGCATGGAGTGCGTGAAAAGCTGCCCGAAAAAGGCTTTGTAAATTTTTTCTGAAGTCGTCGAAAAAAGTCTTGGAAACAGAAAAATGATGTGATAATATGTGGACGCACTGGATAAGAAACGTATATTGTCGTTTTTAAGATGCAAAAAATAGAATTTACAGGAGGCTTCACTAGGAAATGGGGAAAGCCTGAGCTGTTTGCCGCCGGTGTTCTGTTCGGAACGGCCGGAATTAAGATACTGAGCAGCAAGGATGCGAAGAAGGTCTACACGCATACCACGGCTGCCGCCCTTCGCGCGAAGGACAGTGTCATGACCACCGTAACGGTCATCCGTGAAAATGCCGGGGACATTCTGGCGGATGCAAAGGCAATCAACGAGCGCCGCGCGGCACAGGATGCTGCCGAGGTCGTTGAGGATGCGGCAGAGGCTGCAAAGGCATGAGCACGCTGCCTGAAAAATCAGGAGAGCCGCTGTAAACGGGCGGCTCTCTTTTTCTTTTTTGGAGGGTATTTATGAGGTGTAGAATATTACATACTTCTGCCGGACGCCTGCGTGTCCATCTTGCCTGCGAGCATATGACGCTGCACGAGGCGGATGTGCTGGAGTATTATCTGCGCAATGTTTCCGGGGTGAAGGATGTCAAGGTCTATCCTCGTTGAGCGTCTTATTTTTACAGGTTCCCCGTCCCCGGTCTTTCATGTAGAAAGTGGGGGTAGGGATTTGCTCGTTTTTCAGATATACGGCGATTTGGTTGCGGTTTTTCCCGTCCAAAAACAGACGGAA
>OHBD01000237.1_pt1 | contig 35386 bp, 29 predicted proteins | sample 1577291 | NCBI WGS metagenome assembly OHBD01 (sample SAMEA3879572, study PRJEB24766) | human gut metagenome | biome: human-associated habitat; feature: feces | place: USA | collected 1985/1987
TTAAATAGTTATAGTATGAATAATTAGATGCAAGGAAAATATTAGTTTCTTGCGGCGCGGAAATTAGTTTCTTGCAAGAGCAGAATTAGTCTGCCGCAAGTGTGCAATTGACAGAGAAGGCTACCCGTAAACCCATGCAACTTCTGAACCTTATCATTCACACACGTGTTATTTATACTATATATATACTAAATTCTAAAAACTTCAGAAATCATGGCATATACAATTGCTTTTTTCGGCACTAAGCCCTATGACGAGGCTTCGTTCAATGAGAAAAATAAAGAGTACAATTTTGAACTCCGCTATTATAAAGGGCACCTGAACAAACACAACGTGATACTGACACAGGGTGTGGATGCCGTCTGCATATTCGTAAATGACACTGCAGACGCGGACGTGCTGCGTATGATGGCCGATAATGGCGTAAAATTGCTGGCATTGCGTTGTGCCGGGTACAACAATGTAGACCTAAAAGCAGCAGCCGAATGTGGCATCACGGTGGTACGTGTCCCCGCCTATTCGCCTTACGCCGTAGCTGAATATACCGTTGCCCTCATGCTTTCGCTGAACCGCAAAATTCCCCGTGCCACTTGGCGCACCCGTGACGGTAACTTCTCCCTGCATGGATTACTCGGCTTCGACATGTACGGAAAAACAGTCGGCATCATCGGCACCGGAAAGATTGCAAAGAAGCTCATCATGATTCTGCGCGGCTTCGGAATGAACATTCTGGCTTATGACTTATATCCCGACTATAACTTTGCCCGCGAACATCAGGTAGTATATACCACGCTGGACGAACTTTATCACAGTTCGGACATCATTTCCCTACACTGCCCCCTCACCGAACAGACCAAATATCTCATCAACGACTACTCCATCAGCAAAATGAAGGACGGCGTAATGATTATAAATACAGGGCGCGGACAACTGATACACACCAATGCCCTGATAGAAGGCTTGAAAAATAAGAAAATCGGTTCCGCCGGACTGGATGTGTATGAAGAAGAAAGCGAATACTTCTACGAAGACCAATCGGACCACATCATTGATGACGACGTACTGGCACGCCTGCTTTCGTTCAATAATGTCATTGTAACCTCACACCAGGCGTTTTTCACCCGGGAAGCATTAGAAAACATTGCTTCGACTACATTGCAGAATATCAGAGAGTTTACAAGTGGGAAAGCCCTGGAAAATAAAGTAATATAAGGGAGCTACGAGCTACACAGCTACAAGCTACAAGTGCCTTGCGGTATGATAGCCTCATAGCGCAGCTACTTGTAGCTTGTAGCTGTGTAGCTTGTAGCTGTGTAGCTTGTAGCTTTTCTACTAAACTTTTTCAAAACCAGTTTGTTATCTAAACATATCAACCATTTAAAAGAAAGGAATTAATTATGAAAAAAGTAATAGACAAAGCGGAAAGCCGTGGACGTGCTCTATATGATTGGCTCGACAGTCACCATACATTCAGCTTCGACACCTATTATAACCCGCGTCGTATGAACTTCGGCGCCCTGCGTGTACTGAACGACGACCGTGTAGAACCAGGTAAAGGCTTCGGCACCCACCCGCATAAAAACATGGAAATTATCTCCATCCCTCTGAAAGGAAAGCTGAAACATGGCGACAGTCAGAAGAACAGCCGCTCCATCACGCCGGGTGACATACAGACCATGAGTGCCGGTACCGGTATTTATCACAGCGAAATGAACGGCAGTGACACCGAACCGGTAGAGTTCCTGCAAATCTGGGTAATGCCGGAGAAGCTGAATACACCACCTGCCTATCAGGATTATGACATCCGCCCGTTGCTGCGCAAGAACGAACTGACGTTGATTGTTTCACCGGACGGTGACGCTCCTGCCAAGATGCTGCAACAGGCATGGTTCTCCATCGGAGAGATAGAAGCAGGCAAAAAGATCGGCTACCACATGCACCAGTCGCATGCAGGGGTGTACATCTTCGTGATCGAAGGTGAAGTGAAGGTGGACGACACTGTACTCTCACGCCGTGACGGCATGGGTGTATATGACACTCACAGCTTTGAGCTGGAAACACTGAAAGACTCGCATATCCTGCTGATGGAAGTGCCCATGTAAGTCTTTTAGATAAAAATAACAGCTAAAAGCCAAGGTTTGTGTAGCGTTTTTCGTAATATTGCGCTATAAATTGACCCTTGCATGAAACTTGATTACATTTACCATAGCGGCTTCGCGATTGAAGCGGACGGAGTGACAGTCATTATCGATTACTACAAAGATTCCTCTGAAACGGAATATAATAAAGGTATCGTTCATGACTATCTGTTGGGAAGACCCGGAGAACTATATGTGCTCTCTTCCCATTTTCACCCCGACCACTTTAATCGCGAAGTTCTTTTATGGAAAGCCGGACGCCCGGATATTCACTACATCTTCTCCAAGGACATCCTGAAACATCGTCGCGCCACACGTGAGGATGCCACCTATATAAATAAAGGTGATGTGTACGAAGACCCGAATATCCGTATCGAAGCATTCGGTTCCACGGACGTGGGCATCTCTTTTCTGATCGACCTGCAAGGCATCCGGCTGTTCCATGCCGGAGACTTGAATAACTGGCATTGGAGTGAAGAGTCCACCCCACAGGAAATCCGGAAAGCGGAAGGTGACTTCCTTGCCGAAGTGAAGTGCCTCCAGCAGACCGTCCCTTCGGTAGACGTAGCCATGTTTCCAGTGGACAACCGCATCGGAAAAGATTATATGAGAGGTGCGGAACAATTCGTGGAACGGATAAAAACCGCTATCTTTGTACCTATGCACTTCAGCGAGGAATACAAGGGCGGAAATGCTTTCCGGGAGTTTGCCGAAAGCAAAGGTTGCCGTTTCCTTTCCATCACCCGCAGGGGCGAAAGTTTCGATATTACTCAATAAAACATACGCATTATGAAAAATTTGACACAGTTTCTTTTTATGCTGTTATGCATCTGTCTGCCGGCCACAGCGTTTGCAGACGCCAATAAAGATAAAGATGACGACAGCAAGTATCTGGCAGGTGCAGTACCCGAAGTAGATGGAAAAGTGGTATTCACCAAAGAATTCAGCATTCCCGGCATGTCGCAGGAAGAAATCTTCAAACGCATGCAGAACTGGATGGAAGCACGGCTGAAAAAGAATGAAAACACCAGTCGCGTAGTCTACACCAATCCGGAAGAAGGACAAATCGTAGGTACGGGAGACGAATGGATCGTGTTCAGTTCGAGTGCACTTTCTCTGGACCGCACAAAGATACTCTATCAGATTTCAGTGGTCTGCGCACCTGAGAAGTGTACGATGGAAGTAGAGAAAATTCGTTTCAACTATCGCGAAGGCAAAGAGAAATATACGGCAGAAGAATGGATTGTAGACAAGTACGCACTGAATAAAGCCAAAACCAAATTGGTGCGCGGACTTGCCAAATGGCGTAGAAAAACAGTAGACTTTGTAGACGACCTGGCCCTTGGAGCAGCCGAAGCCCTCAGTGCAAGCACTGCTAAGAAAGCAGCCGAAGCAGCTGAGCAGAAGGAAGCAAAGAAAGAGGAAAAGAGTGTTGTAAACTCTGGTCCGATAGTAATTGCCCCAAAAGCAGAAGTTGAAGTGAAGACTCCGGCTGAAACCAGCAAAGTCACAGTAATCCCTGCCACTCCGCTCACCCCGGCTACTCCTGCAACGTCAGGTACAGTGCCCGGCTACAAAGAAGTAGCTCCGGATCAATTGCCGGCAAATGCCATCCAAATGGGTGCGGGCAAGTTAGTGCTTGTAATCGGCTCGGATGCTTTCAACATGACCATGATGACAGCAAACGCAGGTGGTTCATTGGGCAAATCATCAGGCAAGCCTGTTATTTTCAGCTTCCTTTCTCCCGACCAGCCTTACGAACAGATGGAGACGGCAGAAACTTACACTGTTCGTTTCTATCCGGCAAACCAAAACGAACCGTCAGTTGTTTTGGAATGTAAGAAGATGCCTTCACAAGCTCCGATGGAAGGTCAACCACGCATGTATGTGGGTGAAATCCTGAAGGCATTCGTAAAATAATCACTAACAACTAATCACTAATTACGTGGAAATAAAAGCTAAATTCGATCATTTTAATATCAACGTTACCAACTTGGAACGTAGTATTGCTTTCTATGACAAAGCATTGGGATTGAAAGAACATCATCGTAAAGAAGCCTCAAACGGCTCCTTCACATTGGTTTACCTGACAGATAACAGCACAGGTTTCCTCCTGGAACTGACTTATCTGAAAGATCATCCGCAAGCTTATGAACTTGGAGAGAACGAAAGCCATTTATGCTTCCGTGTTGCCGGTGATTATGAAGCTATTCACCAATACCATAAAGAAATGGGTTGGGTATGCTTTGAAAATACAGCTATGGGATTGTACTTCATCCATGATCCGGATGATTACTGGATAGAGGTGCTTCCGGCAAAATAGAGTAAAAATGATAGGGCGATAGGGTGATAAAGTGATAGGGTGATAAAGCGATGAGCGTACATTCCCCTATCACCTTATCACCCTATCACTTTATCACTATCACCTTATCACCCTACCACTTTCTATTTATGACGACCTGCCCTTTTCTTCCGTATATCCGCCTTCATCTTGGCAGCACCGGAACCATGTTTCCCGGTAATATACGATTTCTTCTTGGCTTTAGTTTTCACCTTTCCATCTTCCTTGGGTTTGTCTTTCTTTCCTTTAAAGACGATACCGCCCATTATTGCATCTTCTATACTCATATTTGGTTTCTATTACTATTATATTTATAAGCCGACACAAAGATAGCTCTTTTCTACCAATAGACTGCATTTTTCGTATCTTTGCGGACAACTTTTAAAGATTGAATAGAATGAACACTACGCTGCTTTCTGCTGATAAGGACCCGATGGGTGCTGCTATTGCCGATTATTATAAACGACACAAGGCCGAACGGCTACGGGTTTTCTCCTCACAGTTCGATGAGGATGAAATTCCGGTAAAGGAACTTTTTCGTACGGAAAAGCAGATGCCTCTTCTGGAACGTACCGCCCTGCAACTGGCTACGGGAAAGATTCTGGATGTGGGAGCCGGAAGCGGTTGTCATAGTCTTGCCTTGCAGGAAGCAGGCAAGGATGTACATGCCATTGATATTTCACCACTTTCAGTAGAAGTGATGCAACAACGCGGTGTACGGCATGCCACATTACTCAATCTGTTCGATGAACATTTCCAAGAGACATACGACACTATATTAATGTTGATGAACGGTTCTGGAATCATCGGTCAGTTGGAGAACCTGCCTGCCTTCTTCAAAAGAATGAAGCAACTGCTACAACCCAGCGGCTGCATCTTTATGGACTCCAGTGATCTGCGCTATCTGTTTGAGGAAGAAGACGGAAGTTTTGTGATCGATCTGGCAGGTGACTATTATGGAGAAATAGACTTCCAGATGCAATATAAGGATATTCTGGGAGAGTCATTCGACTGGCTTTACATTGATTTCCAGACACTCAGTCTTTATGCAGCCGAAAATGGTTTCCAAGCGGAGTTGGTAAAAGAGGGAAAGCATTACGATTATTTAGCCAAGTTGACCTTGAAATAAGGTCAACCCGGACTTTCTGTTTATTATTTCTTTGCCAGCATTTCATCTATCTTCTTCGTTAATGCGGCAAATTCCTCCTCATTGTACAAGCGGGTCAGCATCACAATGCGCCCGTCTTTATCAATCAGTACATTGCGGGTAATGCCGGCATTACGAAGCGCATATTTGGCAAAGATATCTGCACCGGGATCTAATCCCAAAGGATAAGTAACACCGGTTGATTTGCCGAATGCAATCACTTTGTCCAACGGCTCATCACGGTCTATACCAATAAGAGCAAATGCTGAATTATCTTTGTGTTTCAGCCAGATATCTTTTTCTATGAAAGGCATCTCTTTGCGGCATACCCCACACCAACTGGCAGTGAACTGTAACATCACTGCCTTTCCACGAAGTTCGGAAAGGGTAACTTTCTTACCGTCTGTCAGGGTAATGGTAAAGTTGGGAGCCATCTCCCCTACTCTTACAATGTAGCCGGTGCTATCGGCAGCTACTTCCTGTGCTTTGCCCGATAAACTGCAAAGGGCAAACAGGATAAAAATCAAACTCTTTACTACTTTCATCGATCTTATACTTTAGTTATTTTAAAACGGGAACAATAACGGGAGCACAAAGATCATCACAATTCCCATAATTATCTGTAAAGGCAAACCTACTTTAACATAATCCATGAATGTATAACGTCCTGCAGGCATCACCAATGCATTGGGCGGAGTTGAGAACGGAGAAGCAAAACACATACTGGCTGCCACGGTTACGGCAAATAGGAATGGATACGGACTCAAATCCAACTGTATGGCAGACTGAAGCGCAATCGGTGCAAGAAGTACTGCCGTAGCCGTATTACTAATAAACATAGTCATCAGCGAAGTGGTGAAATAAATACCAGCTAATAACACATAAGGTCCGTAACTACCTAGCCCGTTTACCAGCGATTGGGACACCAATTCGGAAGCTCCGGTCTTTTCCAGCGCCAACGACATAGGCAACATAGCGGCAATCAGAACAATACTTTCCCAGTTAATAGTTTTATATGCCGCTTCCACATTTCGGAAACAGCCGGTAAGCACCATCAGCAAACCTGCAATCATTACTGCCGTTACCGGAGCGACAGGGATGAAATCGAACATCATCATTACCACCATTCCCAACATGATAATGGCAGCAACAGGTGCTTTATGATTCAGGGTTACTTTGGCAGCCTCAGCAAGCGGTTGTCCGAGTACTACCCAATCAGAGGGATCTTCACTCAAACGCGCTATATTCTCCCATGTTCCTTGCACCAACAGCACATCTCCCGAATGCATCTTTTCATCCTTCAGATTCTTTAGGATATACTGACGTTTGCGTTGGATACCCAGAATATTCACCCCATATTTCTCTCTGAAACCAGAATCCTTTACCGGCTTATTGACCAGGTTAGAAGCAGGCATCAATACAATTTCAGCAATACCGATTTCTGTGAATTCAAGTTCATCACTCTTTGATTCTACGGTGCCTTCTGCATCATGCGTATCCAGTAACTTCAATGTATTTTCTTCTGCAAAGCGCTCCACATTCGTAAAATCGCCCAGTACATACAGAATATCATTCTCCTGAATAATGGTATCAGCAGCGGCCATTTCCTGACTCATCGTCTTAAAGAAATGACGGCGCGAAGAAGATGACTGACGGCGAACCTCCATTATACCCACATTATAACGTTGTGGAATACCCAGTTCCTGTATGGTCTTTCCAGTTAAAGGGGATCTACTCTCCACTCGTACCCGACACAAGTTCTGGAACAGTTGGTACTCTCCTGCCAGCTCTTTCAGTGATTTATTCTTTTTGCCCTTACGATCCTTATCGCCTTTCTTAGTCAGGAAAATTTTGCTCAATGGAATCAGTATCACCAATCCGACAGCTACACAAACCAGTCCGACAGGAGTAAATGAGAAAAAAGTAAGGGGCGCATATCCAGCAGAAGTCAGTGCTTCCTGAATTACAAGGTTCGGTGGTGTACCGATAAGTGTCATCATACCTCCCATACTACTGGCAAATGCAAGCGGCATCAGCAGGCGACTGACATTAATCTGTGTTCCCATAGCCATACTGACAACAATAGGAAGCATCAAAGCTACCGTTCCGGTATTGCTGACAAAAGCGCCGATGAAGGCAGTCACCAGTACAATAAGAATAAAAAGTTTTAATTCGCTATCACCGGCTAATTTTAGGATACGACTACTGATCATCTTCGCCAAACCCGTCTGAAAAATGGCACCACCCACAACGAACAATCCTATCATCATGATCACGACGGAATTGGAGAAACCGGTCAATGCTTCCTCCGGAGTTAGAATACCGAATATAATTAGTAACACCAAAGCACAAAGCGCCACCAAATCCGAACGCACTTTGCCACTCATAAAGAATATCGCAGAAAGGAATAAAACAATGAGAGTAATATACATATAGATATAAAATTTGTCAGTTATTAAACAATTCAACAGTGATTTTTGTTCTAAAGCGTTGCAAATATCACAAAAATCAGCACAATGAACAATAGGGTGAATCCTTTTTGAACTAAATAGGCGACAAATATCTCACTAAATTATAAATAAAGTATAGATTATTAGCATAATATTTATAACTTTGAATCCGGGAATGATATTATGGGATCACCTCTTTTATCAGTTAAATTCTATAACAACAATGGGAAACGACAACACAATTACAGGCACCTTCAATGGAACAATCCACCTGGAATACCTGCCATGCATCAATTATGCAATGATACACAACCATGTGCCTTCATGCAATTTCTGCGAACTAATGAACAGTGATGAAGTCGATTGGAACAATATCAAAGTTTCGATAGATGGAGAACTTATTAAGCACTCAGAGAGTATTCTCGAAGTTATTCCACACGGACAGAACATTCAAATCAACAACCTGGAAATATCACCTGAAAGTGAAAAATTAATCGAATTGACAGAAGGCATCGATACTATCTTTCATCTGGTTATTATGATTTCCGGTGAGATAGCCCATCAGCAAACATTTCCCATCAAACTGATGGCATACGATCAGTGGACCGGTTCCAGGATTATGCCCGAACTCTTAGCTACATTTGTTACTCCCAATCATCCCATACTTTCAAGAATAAGCGTAAAAGCCTCACAATTCCTCGAAAAGTGGACCGGAAACTCTGCCTTAGACGAGTATCAGACACAGGACCCCAACCGAGTACGTGCACAGGTAGCTGCTATTTATGAAGCTCTCCGGTCTGAGTCTTTAATATATTCTACGGTTCCAGCTAGCTTTGAAACTTCGGGGCAGCGTATCCGCTTGGCAGATAATGTACTCACCAGCAAACTAGGTACATGTATAGACCTGACTTTACTCTATGCTTCCTGTCTGGAGGCCAATGGCATTCATCCTCTTTTAGTCTTGTTGAAAGGACATATATTGGTAGGTGCATGGCTTACAGAAGATATTTATCATCAAACCGTAGGCGATGATGCTTCCTTTCTACTCAAAGGGAGTGCAAATGGTATCAGCGACATTGTATTAGTAGAGACAACCGCACTGGCATCTTCTCAAAATATTTCATTTGAAGAAGCTGCTGCAATGGCTCAGAGAGAACTCAAAGAAGAAAACAGATTCGAGCTGTTTATTGATGTATATAGGTGCAGACTGGATAAAATCCGTCCATTGCCACAACGCATAAACCATAACGGTGAATGGCAAATAGAAAACAGTGGAATAGAACATGAGAATGTAACCCAAAGAATACACCAACTGGACCGGTATGAAATAAAGCTGGAGGACAGCAAGGATGAAATAACCAAGCAGATTATTTGGGAAAGAAAACTACTGGACTTTTCTTTACGCAATAATCTGATCAACATCCGGCTTGGCAGAAGAGTTATACCATTCATATCTTTCGAAATTGATCATCTGGAAGATCATCTGCAAGCCGGAGAAAACTACCAGATATTATCCAGTCCTGCTAAAAGTAAAATAGAACCGGGTGAGACAGGGCTCTATGATTCTTCTTTATGGAAAGAGAATTTGGAAGAATTAGTAATCAGCGAGCTGAGAAACAAAAAACTCCGTTCTTATCTGACAGAAAGCGAACTACAGAATTCACTCAAATTTGTATACCGTACATCGCGAACCGCCATTGAAGAAAATGGTGCCAATTCACTATTCCTCGTTTTAGGAATCTTGAAGTGGTACGAGTCTCCTAAGAGTGTGAAACCACGCTTTGCTCCTATCTTGCTATTACCGGTAGATATTGTGCGTCGTGGAGGCTCAAGTGGATATATCATTCGCACCAGAGATGAAGAAATTATATTGAATATAACGCTCGTCGAACTATTGAAACAACAGTTTAGCGTTAATCTTTCTGGGCTGAATCCGTTGCCGAAAGACGACAGCGGCGTAGACGTGAAAAAGATATTCGCTACAATTCGCACCTGCATCCGCAATATGAAAGGTTGGGATGTAGTGGAAGAATCCATGTTGGGGCTATTCTCATTCAACAAGTTTGTCATGTGGAACGATATTCATACCAATGCAAACAAATTGAAAGAAAATGCCATTATAGCCAGTCTGATGGAAAATCGTATTCAATGGCAGGATACGACTCCGGAGATTGACGCCAGAGAAATAGATAGAAATCTTGAACCTATCCATTTTGCCATTCCTGTTGATGTTGATTCTTCGCAGCTGGAAGCTGTCATTGAATCAGGAGAAGGAAAGAGCTTCATATTGCATGGCCCTCCGGGAACCGGCAAATCGCAGACCATTACTAATATGATAGCCAATGCCCTGTACAAAGGAAAGCGTGTGCTGTTTGTAGCAGAAAAAATGGCGGCACTTTCTGTTGTACAAAACCGTCTGACCAAGATAGGATTAGATCCGTTCTGTCTGGAACTACATTCCAATAAAGTCACTAAATCCCATTTTCTAGCTCAGCTTCAGAAAGCTATAGAAGTCATTCACATTCAGTCTCCAGTCGAGTTTGAAAGCACTTCAATGCAATTATTTGAGCGTAGAAAGAAATTAATCGATTATATGGAAGCATTGCATCACCCCCATGCTTCCGGTTTCTCTCTCTACGATTGCATTACAAACTATTTATCAATACAGGGAGATGAATTGTCTATCGACTTTTCTCTGTTGCCCTCCATCACCAAGAATCAACTGACAGACTTTTACGAAAAGATCCAAGAACTGGATACAGTTTTTCAGATAACAGGGCATCCGCAAGACCACCCGTTAAAGGGACTGGAACCATACGATACTTCCATAGAAAGCTCTCAGAAACTACAGGCCGGAATCAGGCGCTTTATAAATTTATTCACTTCGATTACCGCTAACAGAAAGTTGCTTTCAAATAGTCTGGGAATCTCAATACCTGATAATTGGGATGGGATCAATTGGATGGGCAAGATGTGTACCCAGCTTCTATCCATCCCATATCTGAATAAAACGTTATTGGAAATGGGTGGTAATACCGACTTGATAGAAGAATGGAAAAATGTTGTCCTGTCCGGTCGTAAACGAGATCAGTTACAAACCGAACTAGGCAAAGACTACGCACCCCAAATTCTAGAAGAAAATGCATTTGCCCTTCAGCAAGAGTGGAAAGCTATCGAATTGAAATGGTTCTTACCCAAATTCTTTGCCAAACGTTCTTATTTGAAAAAACTCAAACTTTACAATACGAGTTTGCAAGCGGTACAAATACCAAGCCTGTTAGAAAAGCTAAATGCTTATCAAAAGAATAATAAAATCATTCAGGAACAATCTTCCGAATTATCATCTTCTTTCGGCTTCTTAGGAAGAAAGAGCAAAGAGAAATGGGATGATATTGATTCTATACTTAAGAATCTTCCGATAATTTACAACACTTTATCGGAATACGCAGCAATCGTTCAACAGCCATTTGCGGAAGTTCTGAATCAATTTGCAAATAAAATCAGTATTGACTGGAACGCATTCCAGCAGTCTAATGAAAATACATTCAGGCAATTAATCGATACATCCAACGAGTTGAATACGGTTCTCAATGAAATAAAAGGTTCATGCTACATACAACTGCCGGATAATAATCTTGAAATGAAACTACCGGTTCTACTGAATACCTGGTTAACTCACTTCAATAAGATTAAAGATTGGGGACAATGGTGCATCCGTAAGAGAGAATTGGAATCTCTGCATTTAACCGTAGTTATCAACTATATAACAGATAAGCATAAAAGCGGATCGGAAGCTTCTGATGCGTATATGAAGGGCGTTTATCACCAATTAGCTCTAAAAACCGTTGATGCAGACGAAACTTTACGTCTTTTCAACGGGTTGCTATTTGAGGAAATGATCAGTAAATACAAACAGTTGACTATAGATTTTCAGGAGTTGAGTAAAAAAGAACTATACTGTAGATTAGCAGCCAAAATACCATCACTGACAATGGAAGCCGCCTCCAGTTCCGAAATAGGAATTCTAAAAAGGAACATTTCAAATGGAGGACGCGGCACATCTATCCGGAGAATTATAGACCAGATACCAACTCTGTTGCCCAAGCTATGTCCATGCATGTTGATGAGTCCGATATCAGTGGCTCAGTATATCGATCTGGATGCAGAGAAGTTCGATCTTGTTATTTTCGACGAAGCATCACAGATGCCTACCAGCGAGGCAGTCGGTGCAATAGCCCGCGGCAACGCATTAGTCGTAGTAGGTGATCCCAAGCAAATGCCTCCGACAAGTTTCTTCTCCTCTTCACAAGTAGACGAGGAAGAAGCTGAATTTGACGATATGGAGAGCATTCTGGATGATTGCATCTCGTTATCCATTCCATCCCGTTATCTGACTTGGCACTATCGGAGCAAACACGAAAGTCTGATTGCTTTCAGTAATTCTCAGTATTACAATGGAAAGTTATATACTTTTCCTTCTGTGGATGACAGAATTTCAAAAGTACGTTTAGTTCAGGTAGATGGTACGTATGATAAAGGACGTACACGCAGCAATCATGCCGAAGCGGAAGCCATTGTGAAAGAAATACTGAACCGGCTACGTACATCTGAAGTTCCCAAAAAAAGTATAGGTGTCGTATCTTTCAGCCAGGTACAGCAAAATCTGATAGAAGATATGCTCATTGAGGAGCTGAACAAATATCCTGAATTGGAAGAAAAAGCTTTCCAAAGTAATGAACCTATTTTCATCAAGAATCTGGAGAATGTACAAGGTGATGAACGGGATATTATTCTTTTCTCTATAGGATACGGTCCGGACAGGAATGGCAATGTATCTATGAATTTCGGACCATTGAATAATCAAGGTGGCGAGCGTCGTCTGAATGTAGCCGTATCGCGTGCACGTTATGAGATGATTATCTTCTCAACCTTACGCTCCGAACAAATAGATTTGAAACGTACAAAGTCCAAAGGTGTGGAAGGCCTAAAGAGGTTCCTTGAATTTGCAGAACGCGGTACCTCACCTATTCCGGCCATCCAACTACAGAACCTGCAACAAAGTAATCTTATTACTTTAATTGCACAGGAACTCACTCAGCGTGGTTATAAAGTGGACACTCTGGTAGGGCGGTCAAACTTTAAGGTGGATTTAGCGATTGTCAATCCGTTGCAACCGGATACATATATTCTGGGAATATTGTGTGACGGCAGAAACTATTATGAAACCAAGACTACAAGGGACCGTGAAATAGTACAACCGAATGTTTTGCAGATGCTCCACTGGAATGTAATGCGTGTATGGTCCGTTGACTGGTTTGAACATAAGGAGAACGTCGTGGAGCGCATTATTAAAAAGCTGGAAGATTTAAAAAACACAAAAGTAGAAAAACAACCTCCTCTTCCGACAGAGAATAATGTTCTGAAAACATTCAGTATAGAGAATGAACCTGTTGTAGAGTTAGTGAACAATCGAGAAAGAGAGTATACATTCGCTGACTTGCCCAATATAGGCTACAGTACAGATATCGATACCGTAATGGCTTCCTCCTATCAGGTTAAAAAACAACTTCAACAAATAGTCAAGATTGAACAACCTATAACAAATACTCTGCTATATAAAAGGATATTACGAATTTGGAATCTAACAAGAGTTACCACCCGTCTACAGGTATTTATCGACAGTCTTCTTGAAGATGCATATAAAGACCCCTTATCAGGAGATACTATAATTTACTGGGAGGATAAAGAGAAAGCTAAAGACTGCGACTTTTACCGCATCAACTCCAAACGCGACATTCTAGATATTCCGATCCTGGAAGTAATGAGTGCCGCCCGCTATGCCATAGAACAACAGATATCCATGCCGACAGAAGATCTGAAACGGCTGACTTCCCAACTTCTTGGTTTCAGTAGGAAAGGAAACAATTTAGATATGGTAACGGAACATACTATACAATTGCTGATTGATAAAGGAATATTCAGCCACGCGAACGGAATGGTATCCATGAACAATTAGGGTTCATGGATACTTTTTTCCGAAAGGGAAAACAGGATGAAAAAGAATGTCTACCTAATAGTCTTCAATAGTGGAATTTCCGAATATATCCTTTTTGATAATCTGCCTGTGCCCTTTACTGTCTTCAATAATGGTATTGCCGAAGATATCTTTTTTGATTGTTTTCTTATTGCCATTATTATCCTCAATAATAGTATTGCCAAACTTCAAAAAAACATGATACATTAAATTTTTCAAAACCTTTTAGCGCACCACTAAATAAATTATCATCTTCAATAATCGTATTATCCCAAATGTCTTTTTTGACTGTTTTCTTTCCCTGATTGACTATCGAATATTCGTAACTATCCTCGATAGAATCAACACTATAGCTCTTCATTATATGGGGAGCTAAAACAAACTGAACTGTAAATAGGATAAATAGAATCTTTTTCATGGCGTATTTCTTTTGGTTTGTAACAAAAGTAATATGGGAAAATGATAACTAACTGGTGAATTCTATAATTATTGATAGGGAAAAACCTAAAATTAATACTTTTCATGTGCTACAATCGTATCGTTTTAGGAGGCTCGGACTACATGCGGTCTACACTCGCACGATTTTCATGCCTTTTACGAATCTTCTCCTTTCAGAACGGACACTTTATAGTTTTGACCGTAAAAAGCTTGCTAATCAAAGGTAAATGATAGAATTCAGCATATAATACTATACACAGAATAGATTACTTCCAGAAACATGAAACGGTTGGTGCATTATCCTATTTCTTTAATCCTCTCTATCTGCCTATTCAGAAAATAGTCAGTATATCTACCATAATCCTCCGTTTCATAAAACGCTATCAATCCTTTCCTGTAGTTCAGAATATCTGAGTCTTTCGCAGAATATACTGGAATAATGTCAGCGTTCATTAATGCAATGCTTTCTATCATTCTTGCAGTTCGTTTATTTCCGTCAATGAAAGGTTGCAGACGAGCAATATTACAATGTAAATAGACGGCTTTTTCTAACGGATTAGTATACTTTTCTTGCTGAAAAAGAATCTCGTTAAGTTTACCTTTTATTTCTTGCTGATTCTTAGGTGGAATATACTCCGTTCCGCTGATACGAACGGCACGTGTTCTTAACGAACCTGCTTCTTCATTAGATACCAATCCCGTCGCAATAGATTGATGTATTCTGAAAAGAGTACGCTCGTCTATGGCTTCTTGATTCCTTCCTTTATTGATATATTCCAGTTCAGAAATGAAAGTATTGTAGAGATTTTTAAGCATCTTGGCATCTTCATACTTCTTTTCGGAAGTTATGCCATCTTTTAATAGTGCTTCCGTTTCAACGTAAGTATAAGTATTGCCTTCTATTTTTCCGGAATAGTAACACCAAACCACCGCCAAGTCCTTTATCTCATTAGAGTAAAGTTCTGATAACTTAGCCAAAGGACTTTCTAAAATAAAAAAAGCCCTTTTCTGTTGTTCATCGTTGAATATTGGTTTCATGGCTTTAGAGTTTTCTAATTTGTCTAAAGGTACATTTTACCAGAACCTGCGCCCCTATTTGCGTACCTCCATAAAAGCAAAACTCCGAAGCCCTTTATTATCAGTAGCTTCGGAGCTTTGCTTGAGGTTCCTGGCGGATTCGAACCGCCGTACACGGTTTTGCAGACCGCTGACTAAGCCACTCATCCAAGGAACCAATCTTTTCTCATTTGCGGTTGCAAAGGTAGTACATTTTTTGAAAACTCCAACTATCCGCAGCAATTTTTCTTCTTTTCTTTTTTTGTCACACTACACTCTGCACGCTTCTCATCCATCAATCGCTTTAAGTCACAACCGGTTACGCAATTTGCACATGGATTACCATTTTCTTTTGTCCGGCGAAAAAATGCATAAATTCCCCATCCGATCCGAACAATACACAACAGTAACAGGATTGCAACTACCCATTGTTGCCAATTCATCATACAAATAATCCTCCTATTCTATAAATGGCAAATGCCATTACCCACGCAAGCAACGTGGTATACACTGCCGTAAATAATGCCCATTTCCAGCTACCGGATTCTTGCTTGATTGCTACAATCGTAGCTATACATGGGAAATAGATCAATACAAACACCATATAGCAGAAAGCTACCAATGGCGTAATCGGAATACGTTCGGCAAGACTTACGGCATCTGCTTCAGCATCATTCGTATAAAGCACGCCTAGTGTACTTACCACTAATTCCTTAGCGCCCACACCTGAAAGTATACCGATACCAAGTTTCCAGTCAAAACCCAAAGGTTCAATCACCGGCTCCATAGCCTTTCCTATCTGTCCGATGTAGGAATTCTCCTGCTGTTCGGCAACCGTTTCATACGCATCATGGTCAGGATAATATCCCAATGCCCATATTACGATGGAAGCTATCATGATAATACCTCCCATTTTACGAAGGTATTGTGCACCCTTCTCCCACGTGTGACGGAAAATGGCTTTTGCTGTCGGTAAACGGTAAGGCGGAAGCTCCATTACGAACGGAGTATCATCCCCCTTCACCAGGAAACGGCTGAATAAACGCGCCAGCAATACCGCCAACAGGATACCTATTGAATATATTAATAACAGTATCAAACTACCATTGTTCGGGAAAAATGCACCTACCAGCAACAAATAAATAGGCAGGCGGGCACTACATGACATCAACGGATTGACGAGCATGGTAATAAGTCGGCTTTTACGGTTCTCAATAGTGCGCGAAGCCATAATAGCAGGTACATTACATCCGAAACCCATAATCAGAGGAATGAAGGATTTACCATGCAGCCCCATCTTATGCATAATCTTGTCCATGATAAATGCAGCACGCGCCATATAACCGGAGTCTTCCATCAACGATATACAAAAATAAAGAATAAGAATGTTCGGCAGGAAGACAATCACACCACCAACACCACCTACAATACCATCTACCAATAGATCTTTCAACGGTCCGTCCGCCATATTGGCATGTATAAAGTTGCCGAGGGTTTCTACCAGCCATTCGATACCCATCATCGGGTATTCGCCGAGCACAAACGTCCCTTCGAACATGAGATACATGAACAGGAAGAAAATGGGGAATCCCCACACACGATGTGTTACAATGGAATCTATCACGCGTGTAGTATGTTCTTTATCTAAATGATTATCCACAAAGGTTTCTTTCAGTGCACCGGATATAAAACCATATTTTGCATCGGTGATAGCCTGATCGCAATCCTCATTCAGCACGTCTCGGATACGGCGGCTTTCCTGATCACGGACATCTATGATTTCTTTGCCGTTGGGTAAAGTTTTAATCAGCGTTTCCAAATCCGTATCATTCTCCAGAAGCTTGATGGCAAGAAAGCGGGTAGAATACTTATGACGGATACCCTCATTCTCACTAATCACCCGCTTCACCTCTTCAATGCTGCGTTCCAGTTCAGGACCGTGGTTAATGTGAATATGACGATAGAATCCATGATGACGTACTTCTTCTTCTTTATGAGCCCCACCGGTATAGCCGGGCACATACTCCCGATGCCATTCACGCAGGTCATTCAATACTTCTGCACGGACCTTGCCTTTCTGATCGAGGAAGTCGGCACCTTCGTAAATACTGATAACAACGTGAAAAAGATCTTCGATGCCTTTGCCCGTACGCGAAACGGTAGGAACCATAGGAACACCAAAGAGTTCACTCAGTTTCATGTAATCCAGCGTGTTGCCGCTGGCTTCCAGTTCATCGTACATATTGAGAGCCATCACCATACGCACGTTCATGTCAATCAACTGGGTAGTGAGGTACAGATTACGCTCCAGATTAGACGAATCTACCACATTGATAACAATGTCCGGTGTTTCATCAATAATATGATGACGGACATACATTTCTTCAGGACTATATGCTGATAGCGAATATGTACCGGGCAAATCGACTATGCGGAAATGATAACCTTGAAAATTAAAGTAGCCTTCCTTGGCATCCACTGTAACCCCGCTGTAGTTACCAACGTGTTCGTGTGAACCGGAAGCAATATTAAACAGAGAAGTTTTCCCACAGTTTGGATTACCCACTAATGCAACATTAATGGTACGACGTTTACCGAGAGCGATACGTTTCAGTTCTTCTTCCCCCGGATAAATATCTTCACTCATTCCCGGATGATAATTCGGTTTTGTCACTTGCTCTTTCGCCTCATGTTCGCTGAGTATTTCAATCATCCCTGCCTCCTGTCGGCGCAAAGAGATTTCATACCCCATTACTTTGTATTTTATTGGATCTTTCAGCGGGGCATTCAGCAAAACCTCTACAGTCTTGCCTTTAATAAAGCCCATTTCTACAATTCGTTTGCGGAAACCGCCATGCCCCAGTACTTTAACGATTACACCTTTTTCTCCAGTTTTTAATTCGGATAAACGCATAGTCTTCTCTCTTTCTTTAATTTGGATGCAAAGATAAATGATTTGTATTTAGCCTACAAATTATTTAGATTGTTTTTAAATAAGGAGAAATATTCTCCATCCTCCACTTTGTTCCGAAGAATTAGAAAGAATTCAATTCGTTAATATTATCTTTGCACCATTATGAATATAAAGAAAATAGCGCAATACATTGATCAGGAGAAGCTTTTCACACGAGAAGACAAAATACTGATAACATTGAGCGGCGGAGCGGACTCAGTAGCTTTGTTGCGTCTACTTCTTGATATGGGGTACACTTGTGAGGCGGCACATTGCAATTTCCATCTGCGGGGCGATGAGTCGGTTCGAGATGAAATGTTTGTCCGCGAACTATGCTTACAATTGAAAGTTCCATTACACATTCAACATTTCCAAACCACGGAAGAAGCGGAAAAGCGCCACATATCCATTGAAATGGCAGCACGGGAATTACGTTATGCCTGGTTTGAGCAGCTCCGTCTACAACAAGGAGCCAACGTTATCGCCGTGGCCCATCATAAAGATGATAGTGTAGAAACTCTCCTGCTCAACCTTATTCGTGGAACAGGCATCAACGGACTATTGGGTATCCGCCCCAAAAACGGAAACATTGTCCGCCCCTTGTTATGCCTCGACCGGAAAGAAATAACCGAATACCTACAAGAAATCGGACAATCTTACGTAACGGACAGCACCAACCTGCAAGACGAATATACACGCAACAAGATACGCCTCAACCTCTTGCCCCTTATGCAGGAAATCAATCCTTCTGTAAAAGAAAGCCTTCTCCGCACCGCAGAACATCTGAATGATGCAGCTCTCTTATATAAGAAAGGTATAGAAGAAGGTAAGCAGAAAGTGCAAACCGAACAAGGTATCCTAATCAGTGCTTTGTTCCAAGAACCTGCACCGGAAACTTTATTATTTGAGATCTTATCTCCATTAGGATTTAACGGTGCACAGATCAAAGATATTTTCACCTCCCTAAATGGGCAACCGGGAAAGATATTCCTTAGCGGAGAATGGCGCGTGATTAAAGATCGGGCGCTTCTACTGATAGAACCGGTCTGTTCAGAAGATGTTTCAACAGTCTTTTCTCCAGATGATCCTGGCCTACCCTTCCGTTTGACAATGGAAGAATTAGAAGTCACAGATGATTTCATCATTCCCCGTGACCGAAACACTGCTTGCTTCGATGCAGACAAACTAAAACAACCTCTCACAGTCAGACACTGCCGACAAGGCGACACATTCGTTCCCTTTGGTATGACCGGGCGAAAAAAGATTAGCGATTACCTTACTGATCGGAAATTCTCCCTTTCCCGCAAAGAACAACAATGGGTGCTTTGCAGTGGCTCCCATATCATTTGGTTGATAGGTGAACGTACTGATAATCGTTTCAGAATAGACGCCCAAACACGGAAAGTTATTATTCTGAAGTTTATTCTTTATTGATTGTAACGAGCATCCTTTAGAAAGTGATATGACAACTTACTCCTTTTTCTTCTTTTAAGAAATAAGGAGAAACAAATATATTCTTATACCGCTTACGGAAGAAAGTCTTTGTAATAGTTGGATAAAGCCAATAAGCCGCCTGGGTGCTTAATATTCCGATTCCGGCTCCGGTAAGCACATCTGTCAGCCAATGACGATTGTTATACATACGAAAGAAGCCTGTACCGGCAGCTACTGCATACCCGGCAACGCCTATCCATGGAGAAACCAATTACAAAGCTATCGTGGCAAACTCCACCAGTGCTTTATTCGTTTTACCGCTTAATATTCCTGTCACTTTACTGCCATCTCCTGCAGCGAATACAATCGTAGTCCAACAAATGACCACGATGCCTAAAACAAATCTTTTCATACCTTTTCTTTCCTTTATCTCAAAATTCTGAGGCAAAAGTAAAAGGCAAATTAGAAGACATTTTGAATTTTACCAAGGGGAGACAATCTTTTTGAGAAAAATTCTTAGGATACGTCAACTGATTATTAAAAAGACGTTGACGGAATTTATTCATTTAGGAAAGGTTATGAACTAAAAAAACAGAGTAACGGTGTATATTGTTTACAAATGATACATGCTCCTAAAATAGTCGTATACTGAACCTGATTCAGTCGTATAGTGAATGCCATTCAGTCGTATACTTAATAGGGTTCAGTCGTATACTGAATAGGACACGGTTTAATACATTTATAATCAAAAAGTTACGAAAGACATATTACTATTGATAAATTCTGACAAATAATTAAAATGTCATCGCCTTCATAACTGTAGGGCTTTGAAATAATTTCGCCAACAAATTACCTAAAATGCACTGTAAACACATGGCGATTCTCTTTGAAAGCGTATTCTACTCTCCAATCATGGTAGTCGCAAATGGCTTTTACAATAGAAAGTCCAAGTCCATTCCCGGACATCTTTGTATCATCAGAACTGAAACGATGAAAGAGTGTACGGACATTAAGAGATACTCCATCCGCCGGATTACTGACTGTAAAATAGTTGTCGCAAAGCAAAAGGCTTGGCTAAATAATCGTCCGCACCGATCTTCAGTCCCGCCACTTTATCGTCTAAAGAATCCTTTGCCGACACGATGATGACTCCCGTCTGAGGCGATGTACTTTTTATTTTTCGCAGCACATCCAATCCATTTCCTCCGGGAAGCATTAAATCCAGCAAGATACAATCATATTCGTAGAGTTCCACCTTCATGGTAGCCTCAGCAAAGGAAAAGGCTTGTTCGCACAGATAATCTTCCCGACACAGAAAGCTCACAATGCTATCGGACAATTCACGTTCATCCTCTACTATCAATAATTTCATAGTTCCTAATTTTAAATACAGACACAAATGTATCGGAGAATTCTGTAGAAATTCTGAATGAAAGGAGTTTATTGCATGTAGAATTAAAACTATAAAATAATCCGGTCCTCTTTCTGCCGCACAAAGCAGTCTGAAAGCAATGAAGCAAACGGAGTATCATACGTCCGCGCCTTGAACGAACATCCTTTGACGCATGCGCAACACTTTATGCACTTTTCGGCAATCGTATTACATTCGTCACCTTTCAGAATAGCTCCCGAAGGACAATGTACAGCGCAAACACCACAATGCGTGCAAAGTTCCGCATTCACTTCCGGTACACGCGGCAAAGGAACACCACTTTTACGCAACTTTATCACCCGGCGCAGAAACTTGAACAAAGGTAGAAAAGGCTGGCGCGGGCGCTGAATACGATTCACATCCACCGGATACAAGTGCTCCATATCAGCGGCAGCATTTATTTTCGTCCGTATCTTCGCACCAAATTCCTCCGCATATTGCAAATCATTTGCATCCGGACGCCCTGGGGCTATTGGATTTTGTTCCGTACTATACGAATGTTCTCCCACAAAAGTAGCCCCGGAAATAACCTTGAAACCTTGGGAAGAAGCAAATGCATCCAACTCTATCAAAGCCTTTTCATACGCACGATTACCATAAACTACTACCAGCACAACCGGAGATCCCGATGCACGAATACCCTGCAAACGCTCCATAGCCAAAGGAGCCACCTTGCCGCCATACACCGGCACAGCAATAACAGTCAGTGTATTCTCCGGAATATCTACCTCAGCAGCATGCAGTGTTAAATTCGTAATAACAACATTTGTTAGTCCCGTTCCGCGAACAATTGCCTCGCCAACTTGTTTAGAAGTACGAGTAGGCGAAAAATAGATGAAATGAACTTCGTTTATATCCATAAATAAATGCGCTTTTTCTTGGTTTATCAAGCAAAGATAAAGTTTTAAAATTAAAAAAAAGACGAATTGTTTATGAAACCAAAAATATTTATTACCTTTGCACCGTTGAAACATTCTGTAAACTCCTAAGTGCGGGTAGCTAACAGTTTTCCGGTTCAATAATAAATATCCCATAATCATTATATTAATAAAAGGTATATTTGCCACGTTGCTTGTAACGACAACCGCAGCAGTGTGAACATATCTGTCCAATAACAAAAGAAATTTTAAACCATTCACATATATACTGTATGTATAATATCATTCAATTGAACGACAAAAATTTGTCGGAACTTCAATCTATTGCCCAAGAACTGGGTATTAAAAAGACAGACTCACTAAAAAAAGAAGAACTTGTTTACAAGATACTTGATGAACAAGCCATCGCAGGTGCTACCAAAAAGGTTGCTGCTGAAAAGCTAAAAGAAGAGCGTAAAGTGGACAGACAACAAAAACGCACCCGCGTAACCGTAAAAAAAGAGAGTACTGACAAAGTCTTCACCGCCAACAAAAATGGCGACCTCACTAAGGCAAAAGCTGAAGCCACAGTTGCAGCTGCCAAGGTACAACCAGTAGCAGAGGCAGCAAAAGCACCGGTAGCAGAGAAAGCTCCTGAAGCAGTTGCAACCACTGCATCCGCTCCCGAAAAAGCCGAAGACGCTACTCCGAAACGTAAACCGGGGCGTCCGCGCAAAACCAAGACGGAAGAAAAAGCTCCCATACCCGCACCTATGCCTGTTGTAAAGAAGGAAGAGCCTAAAAAAGCTGAACCTGAATTGAATTTTGAAACCGAAGTACCTAAAGTAGTTAAGAAAGTCGTAATAGAGGACAGCCCTATCTTATCAGAACCCGAAGATGACTTCATTCCCATCGAAGATCTCCCGACTGAGAAAATAGAACTCCCTTCAGAACTGCTGGGCAAATTCGAAGCTACCAAAGCCGAGACTCCTGTAGCACCCGTAGCAGAACCCACGCCTGCAACCGCACAACGCCCACGCCTTCGTCCTCGCGACAATAATAATACTCCTTATAATAACAACAACAATAATAATCGTAACAACAACCCGCGTCCTGTTCAGCAGCAACGTCCCGCACAACAAAATGCTGGTGATAACTATGCTCCTGTGCAAGAACGCAGACCGGTAATTGAGCGCGAAAAAGCATACGAATTCGATGATATCCTGACCGGTACCGGTGTACTGGAAATTATGCAGGATGGTTACGGATTCCTTCGTTCTTCCGATTACAATTATCTTTCTTCACCGGATGATATTTACGTATCACAATCCCAAATTAAATTGTTCGGACTGAAAACAGGTGACGTTGTGGAAGGTGTAATTCGTCCGCCGAAAGAAGGAGAAAAATATTTCCCATTGGTAAAAGTAGGAAAAATCAATGGACGTGATCCGGCTTTCGTACGTGATCGTGTACCATTTGAGCATCTTACTCCGTTATTCCCCGATGAAAAATTCAGATTATGCAAAGGTGGCTACTCCGACTCCATGTCTGCCCGTGTAGTAGATCTCTTTGCTCCTATCGGTAAAGGTCAGCGTGCATTGATCGTGGCACAGCCTAAAACCGGTAAGACCATCCTGATGAAAGATATAGCCAATGCAATTGCAGCAAATCATCCGGAAGTTTACATGATCATGTTGCTTATCGACGAACGCCCCGAAGAAGTAACTGACATGGCTCGTACCGTAAATGCCGAAGTGATTGCCTCAACTTTTGATGAACCGGCCGAACGTCACGTAAAGATTGCAGGTATCGTACTGGAGAAAGCAAAGAGACTTGTAGAATGTGGCCATGATGTCGTTATCTTCCTGGATTCTATCACCCGTCTGGCACGTGCTTACAACACGGTATCCCCGGCCTCCGGCAAAGTTCTTTCAGGTGGTGTGGACGCCAATGCGCTACACAAGCCCAAACGTTTCTTCGGTGCCGCCCGTAATATTGAAAATGGTGGCTCACTCACTATCCTGGCTACTGCATTGATTGATACCGGTTCTAAAATGGACGAAGTTATCTTCGAAGAATTCAAAGGTACAGGTAACATGGAGTTGCAACTCGACCGCAACCTGTCCAACAAACGTATTTTCCCTGCAGTCAACATTGTTGCTTCCAGCACTCGTCGCGATGATCTGTTGCAGGATAAGCAAACATTGGATCGCATGTGGATACTCCGCAAATATCTGGCTGATATGAACCCGATAGAAGCTATGGATTTCGTAAAAGATCGTATGGAAAAAACCAAAGACAACGACGAATTCCTAATGAGTATGAACAGCTAAAACTGAAGTCAAAGGATACAATCAACAAGAAATAGGATTAAATATACAAAAAGGACGAGACATTTTCGGATATCTCGTCCTTTTTAGTTATTTTTGTCGCAATTAATCACATATCATTGTATAAACGTATTAGTTAATAAGGTGAAGCTCAGTAAAACGATCATACTATTATTGTTGATGTTATTTTACGATACTTCCTATATCCTGTCTGCAAGCAAGGATTTGGAAGATGAGCGTATACATCTTATGGAATACCTGATGGATAACAACTTAGGTTATTCTCAGGAAGTCAGATTAAGCGATATCGCCCAATGGGAAAATGAGCTTGTAGAAGTATTCCGTAGCAGAAAGGACTATAAATACATGTTCCTTATGCAGCAGATGGCTGTATATGCCCTCGTTTCAGACGGCCACATCAACGAAGCGTTGGAAAAAGCAAATGTTATGCTGAAACAGGCCACTCAAATGAAATACGATATCGGCATAGCCATAGCCCGTTATGCAATAGGAGATACTTATCTTAATGCCAACATGAATAATGAGGCTATCGAAGAATACGAAATAGCCATGCAGAAATTGCATAAAGTATCCGACTCTGAAAAATTACAGGAAAAAGTCTTGATTCAACTAATTCCAACCCTCATCAGAATGGGGAGGATGGATGAAGCTAAAGCCCATTTGGATCAGATGAAACAAATGAATGATTACCAGCACAGCCGTTTCATAGAAAATATCTTCCAAGCATATTATTACCTCTATAATAATGATATGGATAAAGTCCGGAAATATATTCAGGAAGCAGAAGAATGGTATGAATACTATCCGTTTTATTTCCATAGTTCTATCTTGAAATATATACAAGCTGAATATGCCAAAAGAATTGGAGATGACGAACTAGCTATCAAATTATATAATGAGCTGACCATCAATACCAGCAGTGCCAATGTCTATAACAGATATCTGAAAATGAAGAATTCACTGGCACACCTGTATACCAAACAAAGCAGGCCTAGAGAGGCATGTGCCATTTTTCAAGACATCAATATTGCACGAGATTCTATCAATGCCCGTAATTATTCCACCCAGATAAACCTGTTGCGAACCATATATCAGGTGGACCGTCTTGAGATGGATAATCAAAGTGAGCGAAGCCGTCTGCTTTTTTATTCAATTATAGGTTGTATCCTCATTCTAGGCATATCTATTGTATCCGTACTTTATATTCGTAAAATCAATGCACGCTTGATTGCATCTCAACATAAATTGGAAAAAGCCCGGCAAAGTGCTGAGAACTCCATTCGTACCAAAAGTCTTTTTCTGTCGAATATGAGTCATGAAATACGTACTCCACTAAATGCCTTGTCCGGTTTCTCATCTATTCTGACCGATGCTAATATTGACATCGGAACCCGACAACAATGCAATGAAATCATTCAGCAAAATTCAGACTTACTTTTGAAGCTGATAGACGATGTTGTTGACCTTTCCAGTTTGGAAATCGGGAAAATGCAATTCCAGTTTGGAAACAGCGATGCAGTAGCTATTTGTCGCAATGTAGTGGATACGGTAGAGAAGATAAAGCAAACATCCGCTGCAGTCCTATTCCAAACGTCTCATGAAAAAATGGAAATCTATACGGATGAAGCACGCCTCCAGCAGTTACTTATCAATCTGTTGATTAATGCAACCAAATTTACCACAGAAGGTAGCATAACCTTATTATTGGAGAAAGAATCAGAAGAAATGACTGTGTTTTCGGTTACAGATACCGGTTGTGGGATCGCCCCGGAAAAACAGGGACAGATATTTAACCGTTTTGAAAAGCTGAATGAAAATGCCCAAGGCAGCGGATTGGGACTCTCTATCTGTCAATTGATTGTAGAACGTTTCGGCGGAAGAATATGGATAGATCCTGAATATAAGGATGGTTCCCGCTTCTTATTTACTCACCCGATTCACTCTACCAACAGAAAGGAGGCAGCGCAATGAAACAAACCTTGTTAATACTCGCTCTTTCCCTGCAAAGTTTCCTCGCATTTGCAGAAAATATAACAGAAAAATCATCTGTGGCAGACAGTCTGTTAATCGAACTGCGTGCACTTCCGCATGACACCACAAGATTAAAATTACTTGAGAAACTCGTGCTTACCGAACAAAACTCTCCGCATTATATAGAATATGCTGAAGAAATGTTCAACGAAGCACAGCGCCAAAAGAATCCTAAATATATATGTAGCAGTACATATTTCAAAATATTGTACTACTATAATAAGAATGAAGTCGATAGTGTCAGCAAACTGGTGAACTACGTGAAACCCATTGCTGAGCGCATGGAGTTTTTCAGGTTGTACTTCAATGCACAAAAATTACTTATTTATACTTATACATATAAAGAGAAATATGAATATGCCATCAATAAATCATTAAAAATGCTTGAGAAAGCAGAAGAACTGAATAACACAGACGGCCGTATAGCTGCTTATTCATGTCTGGCAAGTGCATACCATGAAACCAACCGTACAAAAGAAGAAGGAGAAGCGCTTCGAAAAGCTCACAAATATGTTTCGGAACAAACAACCAGCAGTACACAGTTTAATGTTCTGAATCAACTAATTGTATTCAGTAAAGACCAGAAAGACTATTCAAGCCTGAAGACGTATCTGAAAGAAAACAAACAGCTATTGCAAGAAATGCTTAGTTTAGATCCGGATATGTATGAATCATATTTCAATCTTTATCTATTCTCAGAAATATTTCAAACTTACTATTATACAGGGATAGGAAAGATAGACTCGGCTAAATATCATATAGAAGAAGCTCAAGACTTCATAACTCCACAGAGTTATATTCCCTATATGGCCCTGTATTATGATGCAAGTGCGGAGTATTACCGGCATACAAAAGATTATCAGGCTGCACTTCTCTATATAGATTCTGCTCTGATAAAGATGAAACAATTTGAATCTGCCCAAATGGAGTATGCCAAACAATTATCGCGGAAAGCTGACATTCTGCAAGAAATGGGTAAATATGCAGAAGCCCTGCCACTGTACGAAAGTTCCAATCATATTCAGGATTCACTGACTGCTGCCATATCAGCTAAACAACTGGAGGAAATCAAAGAAATACATCATCTGAACCAATTGGTATGGGAACGTGGAAAACTAAGAAATCGTGTACAAACCAGTATTCTTTTGAGTCTCGGAATCATCTTGATCTTATGTATCGGCTATATGTTCCGCATCAATCTGATACGAAAAGCACTAAAGATATCAGAAAAAGAAACTCATAAAGCCACACGACAGACAGAAGAAGCCAATGAAATGAAGAATCGTTTCCTCTCCAATATGAGTCACGCCATCCGTGTTCCCCTAAACGGGGTATTGGGGTTCTCACAAATCATAGCAAACGAAACGGAAATAGACGATCAAACCCGCAAAGAATATGCGGAAATTATTCAGCAAAACACGGATCAGCTAATGCGTTTAGTCAACAATGTCCTTGATTTGTCGCGCCTGGAAGCCGGTATGATGAAATTCCAAATGAGTAATTATGACATCGTACAGCTCTGCAACGATGCTGTAGGAATGGCACATATGCAAAATCCGACCTTGCACACTCATTTCATCAGTAACATTGACGAATATATCATTCATACAGACACAAACCGGTTCATGCAATTCATTGTCAGTATTCTGACTTGTCCATTCGCTTCTTTCAAAGAAGAACGCGATCTCAACTTCACTCTGAACAAGAACGGAGAAATATTACGTTTTAAAATCACCAACTGCCCCCTCGCAGACCTCAAATATGCCAATCAGGACTCAGCTTTGCGTAATGATGTCAACCGTCTGTTTATAAAACACTTTGGCGGTACATATCAGGTAATCCCCGATAGCAAAGAAGGTCCAACTATTCTTTTCACTTATCCCGCTACCTCGGTTGAATAATATTATTGCCTTAAATGAAGGTAGATACGTGGATTTTTTGTACTTTTGCGCCTCAATAAGAGTAATTTGTAATTTATAAATAGAATTATATCATCATGTTCGATAATTTAAGCGAAAGACTGGAAAGGTCGTTTAAAATTCTGAAAGGTGAAGGAAAGATCACCGAAATCAATGTTGCGGAAACCCTGAAAGATGTGCGCAAAGCACTGTTGGACGCTGACGTAAACTACAAAGTAGCCAAAACTTTCACTGATACCGTTAAGGAAAAAGCATTAGGACAAAACGTGCTGACAGCTGTAAAGCCCAGTCAGTTGATGGTAAAAATCGTGCACGATGAACTGACTCAATTGATGGGTGGCGAAACAGCAGAGATTGATTTGGAAGGAAAGCCGGCAGTTATTTTGATGTCCGGTCTGCAAGGTTCCGGTAAGACAACTTTCTCAGGTAAGTTGGCACGAATGCTGAAAACGAAAAAGAACAAGAAGCCATTATTGGTGGCTTGTGACGTATACCGCCCTGCCGCTATTGAACAGTTGCGCGTATTAGCTGAACAAATTGGAGTTCCAATATACTCTGAACTTGACAGCAAGAATCCGGTGAAAATTGCCGAAAACGCCATTCAAGAGGCTAAAGCCAAAGGATACGATGTAGTCATTGTCGATACAGCCGGACGTCTGGCAGTAGACGAAGAGATGATGAACGAGATTGCCGCTATTAAAAAAGCAATCAATCCAAACGAAATCCTGTTCGTAGTAGACTCCATGACCGGTCAGGACGCTGTAAACACAGCAAAAGAGTTTAACGAACGACTTGACTTCAACGGTGTTGTACTAACTAAATTAGATGGTGACACCCGCGGCGGTGCCGCTCTTTCCATTCGTTCGGTAGTGAACAAGCCGATCAAGTTTGTGGGTACAGGTGAAAAACTGGATGCTATTGATCAGTTCCATCCCTCACGTATGTCAGACCGTATCCTTGGTATGGGTGACATCGTTTCATTGGTAGAACGTGCTCAGGAACAATATGATGAAGAAGAAGCAAAACGCCTGCAAAAGAAGATTGCCAAGAATCAATTCGATTTCAACGATTTCTTGAGTCAGATTGCACAGATCAAAAAGATGGGCAACCTGAAAGACCTGGCTTCTATGATACCGGGTGTAGGTAAAGCTATTAAGGACATTGATATTGATGATAATGCATTTAAAAGTATTGAGGCTATCATCTATTCGATGACTCCGGCAGAACGCAGTAATCCGGCTCTTCTGAACGGTTCGCGTCGTCAACGTATCGCCAAAGGTAGTGGTACGAATATTCAAGAAGTAAACCGCCTGTTGAAACAATTTGACCAAACCCGCAAGATGATGAAGATGGTAACGGGTAGTAAGATGGGCAAAATGATGCCGAAGATGAAATAATAAAGATAAACTGCAAGCATACCAATCCCGCTAATTTCATATTTTAAATGAAGTCAGCGGGATTGTTGTTATATTCGGTTATTTGCTCTATATTTGCGATACTCTTTTAGACCCCTAATGCAAGATAAATTATAATCAAAACAAAAATATTTATATGACATTAATTGATGGAAAAGCAATCTCTGAACAAGTAAAACAGGAGATTGCTGCAGAAGTAGCAGAAATTGTAGCAAAAGGTGGAAAATGCCCTCACCTTGCTGCAATTCTTGTAGGCCACGATGGTGGCAGCGAAACGTATGTTGCTGCCAAAGTGAAAGCATGCGAAGTTTGTGGATTCAAATCCAGCCTCATCCGTTATGAAGCGGACGTTACGGAAGAAGAGCTCCTTGCTAAAGTACGTGAATTAAATGAAGATGCAGATGTTGACGGATTCATCGTACAGCTCCCATTACCCAAGCATATCTCTGAGCAAAAAGTGATTGAAACTATCGATTATCGTAAAGATGTAGACGGGTTTCATCCCATCAATGTAGGTCGCATGTCCATAGGATTGCCTTGCTATGTATCGGCAACTCCTAACGGTATTCTTGAACTACTGAAACGCTATCAAATAGAAACTTCGGGTAAGAAATGCGTAGTATTGGGACGTAGTAATATCGTCGGTAAACCCATGGCTGCACTGATGATGCAGAAAGCCTATCCGGGAGATGCCACTGTAACCGTATGCCATAGCCGCAGTAAAGATCTTGTAAAAGAGTGCCAGGAAGCCGATATCATCATCGCTGCATTGGGACAACCCAACTTTGTAAAAGCTGAAATGGTAAAAGAAGGTGCCGTGGTTATTGATGTAGGTACTACACGTGTACCGGATGCTACAAAAAAATCAGGCTTCAAACTGACTGGAGATGTTAAGTTTGACGAGGTTGCTCCGAAATGCTCATTTATCACTCCTGTACCGGGTGGTGTAGGACCGATGACTATCGTTTCTTTGATGAAGAATACATTGCTGGCCGGTAAGAAAGCAATATATCAATAATAAAAATACCGAATACCGGAAGGAGACTCTTGGAACAGCTCGACTCCTTTCGGTATTTATTTTATCCAGTGGAACCCTAATCCACTCAAAGTCATGAGACAGACACTCCCCCTTGCATTACTTTTCTTCTTTATATCGTGTTGTAGCACAGCACAGGAACAAGTAGTACCGGAATCCACTGATACAATCCCCCCTGCAAAAATCACTCTATTATTTGTAGGCGACCTGATGCAACACAAAGCCCAGCTTGACGCTGCACGTACAGATAAAGGGACTTATGACTACTCTCCCTGCTTCTCTCTCGTAAAAGAGCAAATCAGTGGGGCGGATATCGCTATCGGCAATTTAGAAGTACCTATCGGTGGAAAACCTTATAGTGGTTATCCGGCTTTCTGCGCACCTGATGAATATTTATATGCCATTAAAGAGACCGGTTTCAACGTTCTGTTAACTGCTAACAATCACTGTCTTGACCGCGGTAAAAAAGGTTTGGAACGTACAATCCTAATGTTAGATTCCTTACGTATCCCCTACACCGGAACTTATAGAAATGAAGAAGAGCGCCGTCAACGATACCCATTACTCATTCACAAAAACGGTTTTCGAATTGCCCTTCTTAACTATACCTATGGTACCAATGGAGTTAAGCCATCCTCTCCCAACATAGTGAACTATATTGATAAGAAAATCATGTTACAGGATATCGATACGGCACAAACATGGCAACCTGATGTTATCATTGCCTGTATGCATTGGGGAAACGAATACCAATCGCTACCCAGTCGCGAACAACAACAGTTGGCTGATTGGCTATTGAAACAGGGCGTTACCCATATCATCGGTAGCCATCCTCATGTTATACAACCTATGGAACTACGCACCGATAGCATTACCGGAGCACAACACGCTGTAGTATATTCTTTAGGGAATTTCATCTCCAACATGAGTAAAGTAAATACTGACGGAGGACTTATTTTCACATTAGAATTAGAAAAGGACACCACAATATCTACCTCCCCACAAATCCGAGTACAACGTTGCGAATATAATTTGGTATGGACAGCACGTCCCAATCTCACCAAAGAAAAAAATTATGTGCTTTATCCTACAGATTCCGCATCTATTTCAAAGCTCCCGGAAGCTGCATGTAACCATCTGAATATCTTCGTCAAAAACTCCCGAAAGCTCCTCCAACAGCACAATGTAGGAATTAAGGAGAATAAAAAATAATGCATATTTCAATAAAATATTTCGCCAAATATTTGCAGTATCAAAGATAATACCTATCTTTGCACCGCGTTTGAGAAATGACGCAAACATGGTGACTGTAGTTCAGTTGGTTAGAGCGTCAGATTGTGGTTCTGAATGTCGTGGGTTCGAGTCCCATCAGTCACCCAAAAGAAAGAGGAATTTCAGTAATGAATTTCCTCTTTTTCGTTGTATATCAGGCTTTTTATAAGGTTATAGCGAAAGGATGTCGTGAAGAACTGCATTACAAGTAACCTTTTAAACCTACAAGTAAACCTAAATTGTTTACCCATTGTTTACCCAAGATTATGGCAACACTAAAAGCAACTATCAAAAAAGAGAAAATTCGCTCCGATAAGACCTGGAATGTTCTTATCAGGCTGACTCATGAACGAAAGATTCGATATATCTCCACCACTATGTATGTCTTAAAGAAAGACATCACCTCTGGTTTCAAAATAAAGAACCAGCAAATAATAGATAAGTGTGAAGAACTAATCAAAGCCTATCGGGAAAAGATTAGCAAGCTGAACCTTGAACTCAACTCAATAGATATTGATACGATAGTGGACTATCTAAAATCCTCGAAAGAGGACAAATCAGGAATTGACTTTATCGCTTTCTCCCGGAAATGGTGTTCATCCCATACCGAAATAAAAGGCATCAAAAACTATACAACAGCTCTGAATTCTTTCTGTACCTTCTTCGGACGGGAATCAATTCTTTGCAACGAAGTCACCGTACAGAAACTGAAAGATTTTGAGGAATACCTATCCGAAAAGAAACGAGCACAGTCATTATACCCCAGTGTTATTCTTCGCCTATTTACAGAGGCAAGGGAGTATTATAATGATGAAGATAATGACATCATTCGTATCAAGCAAAGCCTTTCGAAATACAAGCCCAAGCAGCAAAATGTAGCAGAGAAAAGGGCATTGCCGGAAGAGGGAATAAAAGCCATTTATAATCTGCCATATCTCAATAGTAAAGTCCGAGGATTTGATTGTCGCAGGGATTTAGCCAAAGATTGCTTTATATTGTCTTTCTGCCTCATGGGAATGAACTCTGCTGATTTATATAATGCTACCGAATTTGATGGCGAATATATTACTTACTGTCGCACTAAAACGAAAGACCGAAGAAACGATAATGCCAAGATGGCAGTAAAGGTACATCCTATCATAAAAGAACTGATTGAAAAGTACAGAGGGAAAGAACGTGTGTTTAATTTCTACGAACGATTTTCATCAATGGCTGACTTAAATAGGGCTATTAATATAGGACTAAAAGAGATAGAAAAAGATATTAAATCCAATATCATCAAATCCTTAAAAGAAAAGTCCAAAGAAGAACCTGAAAAAGAGATAATAGAAAAGGAATACCAAAAACTTGGCATTGATAATTTACAATTCTATTCAGCAAGGCATTCAATGGCAACCATAGCCATAAATAAAGTAGGAATCAATAAATATGTAGTAAATGATATGCTCTGTCATGTAGATACCTCCATGAAGATAACTGACCTTTATATACAGAAAGATTTTACGCCAATCAATGAAGCGAACTTTAAATTACTAGAGTACATGTTCGGAGAAACGGAGGATTAATATGGCAATGAATTTCAATTACTTATGATCAACTCCCAACTATCAAGCAAAGTCAATTTCCATTCTGGAACATCGTCATCCACGTTGGTTACGGATACACCATATACGGAAAGACTTTTATTGAGACTCGAAAACTCGATTGCTGCCCCCTCATCTCCCTTCTGTATACGTAGGTTCATGAAGTTACACATTTGGTCCCAATCAGTTGGACCAATGAATAGGGATTGGATAAACCGGCCTTTTACCGGCGCACCGATAGCGGTGTCTTTGATGCGTTCTAAAAAGGAAAGAGATTCTTCGTAAGTCATAGGGCAAAGATAGCGAAATATTATAAGACATAAAAAGGGATGGCTTATTCTGCCGTCCCTTCTACAAATTCTTTTAAGCATCAAATCTCTAATTCTCCAACAAAGGTATTATTTCATTAGGCGTAGCTATTACATGAGTAGCTCCTGAAGTTAATAATAAATCAGAATTATCACTTCCCCACAAACAAGCGACACTATCAATACCAGCATCATTTGAAGCTGTTATATCATTTCTATCATCGCCAAATGAAATAACGTTATTAGGAGCTAATTGGAGTCTACAAATAGCAAGGTTCATACCTTCCGGATTAGGCTTTCTCCTACCAACATCATGATACGCAACAATTGTATCAAAAGGTATATTAAATTGCCTAAGCACCTTCTGTACATATATGGAAGGGGCTTTACTTACAATGCCAACTTTAATTCCATTCTTCCTAATATGCTCAAATACGTCATTGAAACCATCGTATAACACAAATTGGGGAATCAAAGTGTATACAGCAGTCCAATTTCTATTATCCCGATATTGCTTAGCCGAAGAAGAGTCTACCAAAGTTTGATCCAGATCAAAAATAACACCTTTTTTCATTGTATATAGTATTAAAAATTTAATCGCATTTCCAAATCTTTAGGCTTATATTGTAACTTCTGCTCTGATTGCAAAAAGTCATATAATGTACTTGCGTCACGAAGGGGAAAAGCTCCCCTTTTTATCAAATAATCATTTCCACGTACATTCTCAAGTTCTCTTACTTTCAGCTCTCGATAAGAAACTACAGCCAATATCTTATTATTATCAATAGTCGCTTGAGCAGCATACATTGTTCCACCCTCTACACCTGTTTGAATGACAATTGTAGCAATAGCCAATCCTGCTTGCAACCTATCTCGTTCTACGAAATATGTTTTATAAGCAGGAGTACCGTAAAAATACTCTGAAAGAAGCACTCCGCCCTTTTCAATAATTTCTTCTGCTATTTTTTCATGAGCTTTTGGAGAAATCATGTGCAAACCATGGGCTAATATAGCGGTCGTTGTTCCATTATGAACATTTAATGTGGCTTTATGCGCAATAGTATCACATCCTAGAGCTAAGCCACTAACTATATTATATCCTTTTTCTGCAAAATATTCTCCATAATATTGCCCTGCTTCTTCTCCTTCTATTGTAGGGTGTCTTGTCCCAATTATTGCAATTGATTTCTT
>OHBD01000239.1_pt1 | contig 35275 bp, 26 predicted proteins | sample 1577291 | NCBI WGS metagenome assembly OHBD01 (sample SAMEA3879572, study PRJEB24766) | human gut metagenome | biome: human-associated habitat; feature: feces | place: USA | collected 1985/1987
GGAACTCCCTTGCAGGGTGCAGGGGCAGCGCCCCTGCCGGAGTCCAGAGGCAGAGTCTCTGGTGGGGTCAAGGGGCAAAGCCCCTTGGGTCACTCCTTCGCCGCTTCTTCCTTCGCCATGCGGGCGGCGCGCTCCTTCGCGTAAATCGCCATTGCGCATTCAAGGCGCTTCCGCTCCATCTGGCACTCCATGTCGTAGGGCTGGGAGATGTCGCCGTGGAAGGCTTCGGCGTTCGCAGCACAGCCGCCGGAGCAGAAGAAACGCGCCCAGCAGTCCCGGCACTTCTCCTTGTTCAGCACCGTGTTGTGCGCGAACTTCGCCTGAATGTCGCGGTCGAACGTGCCGTCCAGCACACTGCCCATGCGGTAGCCGTTGCGGCCGACAAACTGGTGGCAGGGGTAAATATCGCCGTCGGGCGTTACCGCAACATACTCGTTGCCCGCGCCGCAGCCGGTCAGACGCTTGCGCAGGCACGGGCCGCCTTCCAAGTCCACCATGAAGTGGAAGAAGTTGAACCACTTGCCGTTCGCGCGGCGATCCATATAAATCTGCGCCAGACGCTCGTATTCCTCGCGGATTTCGGGCAAATCTTCCTCGCGCAGGGCGTATTCGCACTTCGGGTCGGTCACAACCGGCTCGACGCTGATCTGGTCAAAGCCTTGATCCGCCAGATGAAGCACGTCGTTGCCGAAATCCTTGTTAAAGCCGGTAAACGTGCCGCGGACGTAGTATTCCTTGTCGCAGGCATTGCGGCGGCGGACGAACTCCTGCGCCTTGTTCATGATGATGTCATAGCTGCCCTTGCCGTTGATGGTCGGGCGCATCCGGTCATGCACTTCGCGGCGCCCGTCGATGGAGATGACGACGTTGCTCATTTCCTCGTTCAGGAAGTCCATGATTTCGTCGTTCATCAGCACACAGTTCGTCGTCATTGTGAACTTGAAGTGCTTGTTCTTTTCCTTCTCGATGGAGCGGCCGTATTCCACCAGCTGCTTGACGACGGGGAAGTTCATCAACGGTTCGCCGCCGAAGAAGTCCAGCTCCAGATTGACGCGCTTGCCGGAGTGCGCCACCAGCCAGTCAATCGCCGCCTTGCCGACCTCGTAGGGCAGCAGCTTGCGCTCGCCCATGCAGAAGTCGCCCGTCGCCGCGAAGCAGTACTTGCAGCGCAGGTTGCAGTCATGCGCCGCGTGCAGGCACATGGACTTCACCACGCCCGGCTCGGTCACCTGCTTCACGTCATCATAATTATCCGGGGCGTTGAGCGCGCCGAGTTCTTCGAGCTGCTTCAGTTCACCGATGACTTCGTCCAGCTCCTGCGCCGTGTACTTCTCTTTCAGCGCATCCCGAATCTCTTCCGGCGTGTGGTCATTCCACATTTCCAGCACGTCAAACGCCATGTCGTCGATGGCGTGAACAGCGCCGCTGCCTACGTCCAGCAGCATCGGCTGACCAACCGCCTTGAAGGTATGAATCATTGCTATTATTCCTCCTGAGTTAGATAAACCGCAAGGATACTTTTTGCACCCTTGCACCCGAAAAAAGCGAAGGCGCATGATGCCGCCTCCGCCTTTGCCTGTCCCGAACCGGATACGATTGCCAGACGAATCTGGAAAGCGTATCATTACTTCCGGTTGTACAGACGGTTGAGCTTGCCCTCGTTGCCCGCGAGCACGTCGCTGTTTTCCTTGTTGGCGCAGGACTGGTTGGCGACGGTGCAGCTGGTCTTGCAAGCGGACTGGCAGGATGCCTGGCATTCGCCGCAGCCGCCGTGGGCCAGAGAGTTCTTCAGGCAGGGCTTCTGGATGGTTTCGATATGCTTCATAGTTGTAATCCTCCATTTCTTAAAAAGGGGTATATGGGTATTATACACGATTCGGGTTCTAATTGCAATCACTTTCCGGAAATATTCGACACAATCGCGCCGATTATCCCGCCGGTCGCCGTTCCCATAGCAAGATCAGCCAAATATGCCGTCCACGGCGCGCCCTGACCGCTCAGCAGCGCATAGGCCGCCACGCCCAGCGCCATGTACAGCAGCCCAATCAGCGCGCCGCGCAGCAGTCCGCCTTCTTGACCGCGCCCGACGGCGATGTACGTTCCGATAGCGACGGAAACGACCTTCAGCAGCTGGTTGAAGATACGCACGGTGTCCTCCGTCGGCTTCACCCACTGCATCAGCAGCGCAAAAACCGCCACGACGATGATGGTCGTCAGCATCGCCGCGCCCAGCCCGCGCAGCAGCTGCATCGAGCCGCCACGGCGTGCGCGCGTTGTCGTCCGGCGCACAGTCTGTGTTCCTGTCATAGGGCAATTCCCCTCCTTCCGATTCGGTAAGGAGGATATGCCCCGCGTCCGGGCGTTATTCCTCTATCCGCTCCACGCGGAAGATGTTCAGCGTGTCCGCATCCGGGCAGGAGAACACCGCTGTGCCGTCCGGCTGACCGGGGATGCTGCCGCCATAGCGGAGGATGTCCGCATACAGGAACGCAACGTGCATCGCCATCGGGCAGAGTTGACCGCGCTCGGTGTCAAAATCCCACGAATCGCCGATTTTATGCCCATGATGGCAGGGACAGCTGCCCTTGCGGTCAATCAGCGTGATGCGCAGGCGCGGGCGCTTCATTCGTCCAGCACCTCCAAACACGTTTCAATCGGGATGCCGAGGTACTTGTCCTCCTTGTCGCGGTTGCGGTCAATCATTGTGCGCACGGCGTCCATTGCGCGGTGCGTCGATTCTTGGAGCGGCACGCCGTCCACCAGCCGCCCCAGCATCACTGCGGCGAAAATATCGCCCGTGCCGACGAAGCGCACCGGAATGAGGTCGAACGGGATGCGGAAGAATTCGCCCTCCGTGCCATCATAGCCGACGACGCAGTTCTCGCCGTCCACCTTCGCGCTCGTCACGACGACGGATTTCGCGCCCATTTCGTGCAGACGAATCGTCAGCGCGCGTGCTTCTTCCTCGGTCATGTCCTCGTGATAGGGCATGTCCGCCAGATACGCCGCCTCGGTGTAGTTCGGCACGATGCAGTCCGCCACGGCGACCATCTTGCGCATATGGGCGACGGTTTCCTCCCCTACGCCGTTGTACAGCTTGCCCTCGTCGCCCATAATGGGGTCAACAAAGACCAGCGCGCCTTTCTTCGCGGACTGTTCACAGAAATCGGACACCAGCGCCGCCTGTTCCGCTGACAGAATCATGCCTGTGGACACCACATCAAACGAGAATCCCAGTTCCGCCCAGACTTTCAGCGACTGGCGCATGTATTCCGTCGTTTCCTGAATGTAGAATTTCCCGTAATCCAGCGTGTTGCTCACCAGCGCCGTCGGCAGCGTGTACAAGTGATGTCCCATATGCGACAGCACCGGCATCATTGCGCTCAGCGACACTTTCCCGTAGCCCGCCAGATCATGCACCAGCAGTATATGCTTACTCATCTATCTTCTCCTTATTTTGGGGGAACGCCAAAGGCTCTGCCTCTGGACTCCGGCAGGGGCGCTGCCCCTGCACCCTGCAAGGGACTTCGTCCCTTGACCCTTTCGCGCGATTGGATTGGTAACACTCTCATGCAGTTTTCGCGTGGTTATCTGTAGAAAGTAGCGGAACAACTCAAAGAGCAAATCCCCTGTGATATTCTTGTTCGCTTACACCGTTTTCTCTGCCATAAACTCTCGAATATAGTCAATGTCCGAAAGCTCTGGATTCTCTCGAATCGCCGCAGACAGAAAAATCCGTGCGAGTTCGCGATTCAGTTCATACAAGTAGCCCATATTCCCATTTCCAGCCTTATCAAATGGACTGTACTTCGCTTTGCAATATCGCAAAATATCGCTAAGGAAATCCGACGTTTTAATCGGCATTGCAAAACGGGTATATTTGAGGTCTACGCGGCGACCCTGATTATTCCATGCGTTCTCAAAAGCCCGTTCTGCCGGCCTATCGCAGTCATAGCAGTCCGAAACGGCACTGCTCACCGCTACAACGCGTCCGTTGCATCCGTGAAGCACAATGTCGCCTGTTTTAACATGCGCCATGTTTTCCCAGTGAAAAATTTTGCTTCCGTTTTGGCTATGCTGCGGTGCCCAAATAAAGCCGCCGCGATACTCAATATCGAAAGTTTCACCTTGAAAAACATAAAACGTCATAGGCTTACCGGGAAGCCGCTCAGATTTTTCCTGTATAGGTTTGCTTTCTACAATTGGTGGGACAGGTGCTACCATTTTTGCTGCATTACGTTGCTGATCTGCAAGACGTGTCTCTTCGACTTCATGAACCACGGCATTGTGAAGATCTTCATCCACCAATGTCAAGAATTTCCCAAATGTATCCGGATTGGTATACACAAAGTTGCTCGTTTTTGAAGCAAATGCTACCGTGATGTACTTGTCATCCTGCGCAACAATTGTTCCTCTCCCCAGCATTTTGTGCTTTACCAATTGATTCTTAAGGTCCATGTCGTTTCTCCTTCTTGCCTCCGCAGCGGTGAAATTCCCCGCTCCACAGCAGTCAGCTGCCCCAAGTCACTTACCCCTTGACGGCAATCGCCTCAATCTCCACCTTCGCATCCCGCGGCAGCTTCGCCACCTGCACACACGCACGCGCCGGCGGATTCTGCGGGAAGAATTTCCCGTAGGCTTCGTTCACCGCGGCAAAGTCGTTCAAATCCTTCAGGAAAATCGTCGTTTTCACGATGTCCGCCAACGTGCAGTCCGCTTCCGCCAGAATTGCGGCAATGTTCTTCATGCACTGCTCAGTCATCTCACCAATCGTGCCTTCCAGCAGCTTGCCCGTTTCCGGCACGAAATACAGCTGTCCGGACACATACACCGTATTGCCCGCCTGAACGCCCTGCGAATACGGGCCAATCGCGGCGGGTGCGTTTTTCGTCGAAAGAATCTTGTTCATGGAAGAGAATCCCCCTTCATCTTAGTGCGTCAGAAACGCTGTCTGCATTATACCATGATTATGCGTCGAAAACAACACCGGAGGTAGAGAAAAACCGCCCCCGATTTCTCGAAGGCGGCTTTCTCAGGTACCAAATCAAAGGCCGTAGTAATAGAAGATGAGGCACACACCGGCCAGCAGGATGAACGCCAGCCCAACCAGCAGCGGCGCATGCGTGCCCTTGCCGCGGTTGGCTTCCTTCGCCATCTTGTAGTCGTAGTAGTGCTGATGCTTATGCTTTCCGGGCGCAAAAAGCACCAGCAGGTTTCGGAAACCGTAGGAAATGATGTCCAGCACACCTTCGCGCGCCGTGAACGTCAGCAGACCCACACAGGTCAGCAGCGCGCCCGGCACAAAAAGCGCGTCGCACAAACCGCTCAGGATTTCCTCCCGCTCGCTCAGCGTCCAGATACTGCGCATCGACGCAACGCCGACAAATATCAGCGCGCCGATGGCGATGCAAATCCAGTAGGGCATCGCCCGCTTTGATTTTTTCAAAGCCCAAGCTCCTTCTTATACCGTTCAAACTCTTCGTCGTTGCAGTTGATGAAGTGTCCGGGTTTGATTTCCCGCAGGGACGGCTTGTTCACCGAGTAGTCATGCTCCTTCAGGGGCTTGTACTCAATGCGCTGACGATGCTTCTCGTGATGCGGATCCGGGTACGGAATCGCGGACAGCAGCGACTTGGTGTACGGATGCAGCGGATGCTCGAACAGCTCGTCGGAATCCGCCAGCTCCACCAGCTTGCCGTAGTACATGACACCGATGCGGTCGGAGAAGTACTTGACGACGGACAGGTTATGCGCAATAAACATGATGGTCAAGCCCATCTTGTTGCGCAGGTCGTTCAGCAGGTTGATAACCTGTGCCTGAATCGACACGTCCAGCGCGGAAATGGGTTCGTCGGCGATGATGAGGTCAGGCTCCAGCACGATGGCGCGGGCAATGCCGATACGCTGGCGCTGGCCGCCGGAGAACTCATGCGGATAGCGGTCGGCGTGCTCGCGCACCAGACCAACCAGATCCAGCACCTCGTAAACCTTTTCGTCGATGTACTTTTCGTCCCTGATGCCGCGGATTTTCAGACCTTCTGCGATAATCTCACGCACAGTCATGCGCGGGTTAATCGAGGCAATCGGGTCTTGGAAGATCATCTGCATCTTGGTCATGATGTTGTCCTTCGCGGCAACCTTCATGTCCTGCTCGTAGCGCGCCTTCCGTTCCTCCAGCGCCTGACCGGACAGCTTCTTGCTGTCTGCCTCAAACGCCGCGGTCAGCTCCGCCTTGCGCTTCTCGCGGTACTTCTCGACGCACTTGCTCTTTTCCACAGAAGATTCCAATGCGTTCGTGCGGGCCTGACGGATTTTCTCCTTCAGTTCCTTGCGCATTTCCTTAATCTTCTGGTCGTATTCCGCCTTCAGCGCCGCCGCCTGCGCCGGATTCTTCTCCGTTTTTTCCTTCAGCGCGGCTTTCATCTGGCGCTGCTTTTCCTCGAAGTCGTTTTTCAGGCTGCGAATCAGCACCGGCAGACCGTTCTGCGTGGACGAAATGCGCAGCCCCTGGAAGTACACGTCACCCTCGGTCGGGTCGTACAGGTTGATGATGGTGCGGCCCGTCGTGGTCTTGCCGCAGCCAGACTCGCCCACCAGACCAAAGACTTCGCCCTTCTTGATGTAGAAGCTGACGTCATCAACGGCCTTGTTGATATAGTCGCCGCTGCGGAAATACTGCTTCAGGTGATTGACGCGCAGGAGGACGTCGCTTTCTTCCTCAATGCCCGCGTGCTCCAGACGAGCCAGCGTCACCTTGTCCGTGATGGCGTTCATCACACGCGCGATTACCAGCAGCACGATGCCAACCAGCCACACCCAGCGCGCCGCCAGCCACCACAGCGCAATCACCAGCGAAATGGCGTTGCTGTCATCAGACTTCTTGATGGTCGTTTCTGCCAGAGACTTCAGCGCGGTCTGGTAAGTCGGCGCTGCCGCCACGGACACCTGAACCGCCTTCAGCAGGCTGCTGAGCGAGCCGTCAAAATCTTCGCTCTGCATCCGCTCCAACAGCGTCGTCGCGAACACATCCAGCGTGCCGAGGTTTTCGCTCGGATAGCGTGCCTGAAGCGCCTCGTACTTGCTCTGCACGAACGCTTCCAAGTCAATCGCTTCGCCCTGCTTCTTCTGCTCCACCAGCGCGGCAAACTCGTCGCGGATATCCTCCGTGTCGACGCGCTCCATCGTGCGCTGCTCCGCCAGTGCAGCGGCGTAGTCCTCAAAGGTCAGTGCATTCAGATATTTCTTCATGGAAGCCGGCTTGTTGCCCGCATCCACCGACGCACGAACCATCGTCGTCAGCGTTTCCACAAACTCCAGATAGCTGCCTGCTTCTTCGCCGTGCTCCTGCGCAAACGTTTCGTAGAACGCTGCAACATCCGGTTCGGTATTGGCGGTGGCAATCTTAATCGGCTTGCCCTTGGGCGCCGCCGGCGTCATGACTTCGTTCAGGTAGTCAAACGATTCTGCCAGCAGGCGGCTGTCGCTGCCGCTTTCCTGCTGCTCATAGAGCGTCAGATACGCATCCACGTCGAAATTCTGATCGAAATCAGCGCAGAAAGTATCCAGCTTCTGCTTGGACAGTGCGTCCTGCCCCGCTGCCAGTTCATTCACCCACGTCGTATAGAACGTCAGCGCGCGATTCTGGCGCACGTCCCCGCCCAGCGTCTTGGTGGACGCGGCATCAATCATGGCGGAGAAATACTGCTTGTCGAACCAAGCGCGCGTAACCACGGAAGCGTTCTGCTGATAAGAGCGCAGCGCCCCCGATAGCGTAGACCATCCCGCACCGTCATTCGCCACAACATAGATGCTCATTACGATAGCGATGGCCATAACCACCAGCCCAATCGTTTTCAGCACCGAGGCGATTCCCTTTGCGATTTTCATGCTTCGGCGGCTCCTTTCTTCGCGTTCTGCAAGGCTTCTGCTGCCTCTCGTTCAGCCTGCTCCTTCTTCATGCGTTCAATGCGTTCCACCACAATCGCCGGCGGATTTACCTTCGGCGCATTCGGATGCAGCAGCCACGTCGCCGCCATATGCGTCTCGCTGACATGGAACATCGGCGGCTGTTCCTCAAAGTCGATTTCCATCGCGTACTTGTTGCGCGCGGCGAAAGCATCGCCCTTCGGCGGCAGAATCATATCCGGCGGCGTACCGGGGATAGCTTCCAGTTTCTCGCGCGTCTCCAAGTCCGGCATGGAGGACAGCAGCGCCCATGTATACGGGTGGCGCGGGTCGTAGAACACATCATCCGCCGTGCCGTACTCAACAATCTTGCCAGCGTACATGATGGCAATGCGGTCCGCCATGTTCGCCACAACGCCAAGGTCGTGCGTGATGAAGATGACCGACAGGCGGCGTTCCTTCTTCAGGCGGTTAATCAGTTCCAGAATCTGCGCCTGAATGGTCACGTCCAATGCGGTTGTCGGTTCATCGCAGATGAGGATATCCGGGTTCGCGGACAGCGCAATAGCGATAACAATGCGCTGACGCATACCGCCGGAGAACTCAAAGGGATACTGATAGAAGCGCTTGTGCGGCTCCGGAATACCGACTTCCTTCATCAATTCGATGGCGCGGTGGCGTGCCATGCCCTTGGTGAGCTTGAAGGCGTAATCCTGCGCGCGCGCCTTCATGTAGTCCACCATTTCCACCGCCAGCACGTCAAAGTCCTTCGTTTCGCTCGCCGCGATGAGTTCCTCAAAGTGCTTCAGCAGGCTCCGGGTCATTTCGCAGAGGTTGTGCTGCGCCATATCCGCGTCAATCAGGTTCTTCGGGATAACGGACGGCGGATTCTTGCCCTTCGCCTTCTGCGCCTCAAACTTCTTCTGCTCGCGGGCGTAGCGCTTTTCTTCCTTCGGATTGTGCGTCTTGGAGCGGGCATAGCGGTCGATGTAGGACTGTGCACCCGAACGGTAGACGTACGCCTGATTGTCCTTATCCAGCTGCAGCTTGTCGATGGCTGCTTCAACCGCCGCAGCCGATTTGTGCAGTGCTTCCTTGCATTCGCCCTCGTTCAGCGGCTTTTGCTGATAGACCTTCAGGGCGCTGCGGAGCGTATCCACCGCCGCCTGCTGCGATTTTGCCGCCTGCTGGCTGGAGTACTGGAGCGCGTGAGCAATGTCCTGCAAGAAGTCAATCATGAACTCGCGGTCAAGCGTTTCGTGCGCCATCTGGTTCAGCTCGGTGATGGACTGCTTCTTCGGGTCGGGCGTTTTGCCGCTCGCCGCCAGATAGCCGATGCAGAAGAAGTTCGGCTCCTGCGCATTCACCATCGCGCCCAGCTTAGCGGTCATGTCCGCCATCAGCGCGCGCATTTCGCTTTCGCGGCGGCGCGTGTAGTTCTTCTGGAAGCCTTCCAGCGCCGTATGCCACTTCGCGATTTCCGGGTCATTCTCATCGAAGGTGTACGGGTCGAAGATATGCTTCAGGGACTTGCGGATGCGGCCGCAGATTTCGCGGACATCCTTGTCCTTGCCCGTCAGGATGGCATTGTCGATTTCGTCCAAGCCATCCATGCACTCGACGATGGATTCCATTGCTTCCTTATAGGTATATTCCATCTTCAGCCCGACGGAAGCAAAGTGGTCGAACTGCTTCGTTTTGGCGTGGATGGCTTCGCGCGCCTGTGCGCCCTGTCCGCGCGCCTCGGCATCCGCCACCATCGTCTTTTCGAGCTGCGCCAGCAGGCTGTTGAAGCGTTCCTTGCCATCGCGGCGGCGTTCCTTGTTGTTCAGCAGCATGGCTTCCGTCAGCTGCTTGCCGATGCGCATGATAGGGTTCAGGGCACTCAGCGGGTCTTGGAACACCATGGCCAGCTTGTGGCCGCGCAGGGTGTGGAACTCTTCTTCCGGAATCTTCAGCAAATCCTTGCCGTCGTAGATGATTTCGCCCGCATCCACCATGGCGTTGCCCGCCAGAATGCCCATGATAGCACGGGTGGTGACGGACTTGCCGGAACCGGATTCACCGGCGATGGCGAGCGTTTCGCCTTCCTCCAGATTGAAGGAAATATCGCGCACTGCGCGAACCGCACCGTTGTTTGTGCGGAAGGAGATGGTCAAGTTTCGGACTTCCAGCTTTGCCATATCAGTCGTCCGCTCCTCTCAACGAAGGATTCAGCGCGTCGCGCAGGCCATTACCAAACAGGTTGAAAGCAATTTCCAAAATGGCGATGAAGATTGCCGGGAACATGATGATGTGGGGGTAGGTGCTCAAGTACGCCTGACCGCCGGAAAGCAGCGTGCCGATGGAGGTCAGCGACGACGTTTCCAGATTGATGATGTGCAGGTAGCTGAGCATGGATTCGGAGAAAATGACGCCGGGGATGGTCATGACCGCGCCGGTCACGATGGTGCCCAGGCTGTTCGGGAAGATGTGCTTGAAAATCAGGCGAGCGTCGGATGCGCCCAGCGTGCGCGCCGCCAAGACGTATTCCTGACCCTTGAAGCGGTAGAACTGCGTACGCACGCGCGCCGCCGTACCAACCCAGCCGGTCAAGACGAAGGCGAACAGCAGGGATGGCAGCACGCCCACCTTTTCCGCCAAGTGCAGCTGGAACAGGGTTGCGACGACCATGAACGGCACGCTGTTCAGCACGTCGGAGATACGCTCCATCACCATGTCGACCGCGCCGCCGTAGTAGCCCTCGATGGAGCCGTACAGCACGCCGAGGATGAAGTTGATGCTCGCCACAACGATGGACAGCAGGAAGCTCAGGCGCGCGCCGACTGCCAAGCAGGTGAAAATATCCTGCCCGTAGTTGTTCGTGCCGAAAATGAACGTGGGTTCATAGCCGTTGACATAGCGGAAGTACTCCAGATAGTGCACACGCACGCGGTAGCCCGTCTGGTTCTTCTGGGCGTAGGTGTACCACTGCCCATCCGCGCCGTCGTCGCCGGCAATGCGCTTGCTGTTGTAGTTCGCCTTGTTCGGGTTGTCGGACGTGAGGTAGTTCGGAATCAGGCTGCCGTTTTCATCCAGCGCCGGATCACCGTTGGTGTTCACGCTCTCGTCCTTGAGCTGGTACCAGAAGTTCGCGCCGCCGTTGCCCATCATGTACTGCGAATTGTGGGTCTTCTGCAGCGGGTAGATGACCTGAATGTCATTCTCGTTCTGATACGCCATCAGGTTGTTGTATTCCGTTTCGCTCAGGTTGACATACGCGAAGCCGACCAGCGCGTAGGAATCCACGCGCAGGTTGTAGTACTTCACGCCATTGGCATCGGTGTAGTCGTCATATACCTTCTTCACGACCGGCACGCCCGTTTCCTGACCGATGGCGTTATAGTAATGGTAGCCGATTTCGCTGACCTTTTCCTTGCGCGCGCCATCCCAGAAACCCGCGTTTTCAAACAGCGTGTTCTTCGGCAGCACCGACTTGTAGTAGCCGTCGCGGAACTGCACCGTGTACGGCGAGACAAACGGCGTGATGATGGCAAACAGCAGCAGGAACACAATCAGGCAGAACGCCACAACGGAGGACTTGTTCTTGCGGAAGCGCAGCCACGCGTCGCCCAGATAGCTGATGGACTTGGTCTGCAGCTTTTCGTCATGGATGCGCTCATCCTTGTGAATAAACGCAAACTTTTCCTTCGGGATTTCCGGATACAGATTTTTTTCCATCATTTCTTCGACCCCATTCTGATGCGCGGGTCAATAAACCCGTAGCTGATGTCAATGACAATGCCCGAAACCAGGCCGATTGCCGTATAGAACACGTTCAGCGCCATGAAGAAATTATAATCGCGGACATTGATGGAGTTGATGTACAGGTTGCCAATGCCGGGAATGCCGAAGATGTTTTCGATAATCATCGAGCCGCCCAGAATACCGATGAATTCACCAATAATCATCGGCAGGATGACGACCATTGCGTTGCGCAGCGCGTGACGGGAAATTGCCTGTGCCTTGGTCAGACCTTTCGTGCGCGCCAGCAGCATGTAGTCACCGGTCAGCACCTCGCTCAGCTCCGCACGGGTGTAGCGCGTCAAGCCTGCCACAACGCCGAAGCCCAGCGACAGCACCGCCGGAATCAGCGATACGAACATCGTCCAGCTGAACAGTGACCCGCCCGCCTGTGACAAACTTGCCGCCTGCAAGGGGAACCAGCCGAGCTTGAAGCACAGGAAGTACTGCACCAGGAAGGCGTACACATAGCTTGGCACCGAGATGAAGACCATGACCATGGTGGAAATGAAGTTATCCTGCCACTTGTTCTTCTTCAGCGCCGCATAGATGCCGAAAGCAAGACCCAGCGGAATCGCAATCAGGATAGAATACAGGTTGACCAGCACCGTGTAGGGCAGCTTCTGCATCATGACAGCCCAAACGCCCATGCCTTCATACATCTGCTCGCCGACGCCCCAGTCCCATTCGGTCAGGATGCTCTTCAGGTACAGGAAGTACTGCACCATGATCGGCTTGTTGTAGCCCATCTTTTCGCGCTTGGCGAGCACGAGGTTGATGTCGCGGCCCATTTCGCGGACGGCGGGCAGCGGCAGCAGCTTAATCAGGATAAAGCACATGGTCATGATGATGAACAGCACCAGGAACATGTACAGGACACGCTTGATGATGTATCGTGTCATACCATTTTTGGACATTCCACGTTACCTCCGTTTTTCATATTGAGCGGAAGGGGCGGGAAACCCTGCTGCCCCCCTGCTTCCGGCCGTCAGAGTGCGTCGCCCCACCCGTGACGGGGTCGCGGAGGATGCGGCTGGAGATGCGCATCACCGCGGACTGGGCTTGCCTGACTGGATTGAATCCCTATTGGGCATTTCTTAAGGAATCACTATTCTGTACTTTTCTCTTTGGAATCATAGCGTCCCCTTAAGAAACGCCCGAAAATCAACCGTTTTTTAACACGCACATCGGGCATGGGGGTCAAAAGGCCCCCATGCCCGTGCCGAGTTTCAGAGAATCACGGCAAATGTGCGCCTTGAATTAGTATTCCAGGGTGTTGTTGGCAATGTAGTCCGCCCACTCAGCGTCATCGTAGTTGTACGTCATGTACTGGATGCCGCCGAAACCGATCAGCGTGACGTAGGTATCAACAACGGTGTTCACCTTCTGGGAGTTCATGCTCGCGCTGTTGCGGTAGTAGATGGAGGAGCAGGGATACCAGTTCATGAACGCGCCTTCGACAGCGGTCGCAAACTGCAGACGAGTGTCGTAGGTGTAATCAGCGAACTTGCCCAGCTTTTCCTCGATGGACGGAACGTTCTGGCTGTTGCACCAGTTCGCCCAGTTCTGCAGGGTGTCGGTGATTTCGCCAACGCCTTCCACATTGTAAACAATGTCGATGGTGGTGGTGTCATAGCCGTATTCGTTCTGGTTGCCCTTGCCGTACGCATCGTCGGTGTAGCAGTTGCCGAACACGCCGAAGGGAGCCATCGTCGCGCCGCCCCAAGTGGTGAAGATCATGTCCGCGTTGCCGGACTGCATGGTTTCGTAGTAGTCGGTGTCCACGGTCATGGTCATTTCGACCTTGCCTTCAAACGGCGTGCCAACGCAAGCGTTCTTCAGCGCGGCGTTCAGGTAGTTGAACATGTTGACGTAGATAGCGTCGCTCTGGTACACGCGCAGGTCAATCTTGATGTCGCTGGTGCCATCGTAGATGCCAGCAGCAACAGCCTTGTCATACGCAACCGCCATCAGCGCGCGCGCCTTTTCGACTTCGTAGCCGGTCAGCGCTTCATACGCTTCGTCGAGAGTGTCGTAGTCGCCGCCCTCGCCCCAGGTCAGGTCGAACAGACGGCAGAGGACTGCCTTCGCGGGTTCGCTGTCACGATACAGCGCGCCGGTGAAGGGGTCGTAGCAGTACAGTTCGTTGATCAGGCCAAAGCCAGCCGTGCCAGCCGCGGTGAAGGAGGAAGCAAATTCCTTACGGTCATAGGAGTAAGAAATCGCCTGACGGAATTCCGGGATCACCAGAACCTGACTATTGGTGCCGTGAGACAGCAGCTTCTCATAGTCGGTGTTCATGGTCAGCTTGGTGGTGTAGCCGTTGTTCGGGCCGTACTTGATGTACTTGCTGTTGCCGTACTTCTTCAGGTCGTCCGCCTGCAGAGCGATGTCATCAATCTCGCCCTTTTCGAACGCCAGCACCTGGGTCGCGTGGTCGGCAATGCAGGTCACCTTGTAGTTGTCCGTCTGATACTGGCCGACGTGGTTGCCGTCATGATAGCCATACCAGTTGTCATTGCGGGTCAGGGTGTATTCCTTGTCCAGTTCGAAGGAAGACAGCTTGTACGGGCCGTAGGAAACCGTGTTCTCCACGGAACGGCCATAGCTGGTCTTCACTTCGTCCGCTTCTTCCTCGGTGGCAACTTCCTTGCCGTCCTTGTAGAAGGTCTTGCAGGCTTCGTAAACGGGCTTGTAGACCAGGTAGGAGGAAGACAGGTTGTAGGGCACATAGAAGTTCGCTTCGTTCACGGGGTTGGCCAGGATGAAGTCAACGGTGTAATCGTCAACCTTCTTGAAGCCAACTTCGTCCCACGTTGCGGCATCCGCAATGCTGGCGGTATACAGGTACTGAGCCTGCATGGACTCATACTGCTGACCCGCGGCGAAGTAGTTGTCAAACAGGTACTTCGCGGAGACCCACGCTTCGGCAGCGGTTTCGTCTTCAACAGAAGCATCGCGGTACATCGTGTCGTCCGCAATGTTCACATACTGCGGCGCGGGATTGCCCTCCGCGTCCAGCGCGCCGACCATGCCCCAAGCGCTCATGTCGAGGTACACATCGGTGCCGGCGGCAATGAGGTTCTCGGCAGTGTCTGCAATCAGGTCATAGGTCGTCTTGCCCGCGTAGAGGTAGTTCTTCGCGTTGTAGATGACGAACTCGCCAGCATAGTAGCTGTCAGCGCGGCGATTCAGCATCTTCGGGTTGAGCAGCTGCTGCATGGAGTACACATAGTCATCAGCGGTGATGGGGGTGCCATCTTCCCACTTGGCGAGCTTGTTCAGCGCGATACGCCAAGCCTTGGCGGTCTCGCCTTCCTTCACGCCGTACTGACCGACATACTCAGCGGTCACGTCCACCGGCATTTCAGCAGCCAGTTCGGGCATGACGGAGTAGCCATTCTTTTCGGAATTCAGAACGAAGGTGTAGAAACCAGAGCTGACATTGTTCAAAATATCAGTGTCTTCGTTCGTTTCCCAGGAGAGCGGGTCCCAGTTCAGAGAAGAGTTAATGCCGGGGGTGTAGCTGTTGTAGGTGTACACCTTTTCATCGGTGTAGTCCTTGCCAGCTTCACCGACATACTGATCGGTAGAAACCGTCTGCGCGCTCCTCTCGCTCTTTTCCAGCGTGACAGTGCCCGCGTTGTACACGCGCTCACCGACATCGTAGGAATCAGCAGGCGTGAACGTGCCTTCTGCCAGCGCAGCCGCACTCAGCATCATGCACGCAGACAGGACCAGAGAGAGAATCTTCTTCATGGTCTAACCCCTCCAATTCATTTCGTATCAAATGACACGACGCAAATGATACGTTGCATCTATTATAGGGGAATTGCCGCTTCCTTGTCAAGTATCTGCCGCTTGCAATTTTTGACCAATCTTCCTGCAAAGTTCCCCACTTTCACAGCAATCCCTTGATATAACGCCGTGAAATCGTTTTCGCGCGGAGATTGTTTTTTTTGTGTATTTTCGTTCTTTTCCCTTGATTTCTCTGCCTTTGCGCCATGCTTGACGTTTCCCGTTTTTTCGCCTATACTATCCTGTGCAGTGAAAGGAGAATTCCTTTATTGTTGACTTGACCCATGGTTCGATTTTCCGCGGACTGCTCCGTTTTTCTCTGCCGCTGATGGCGGGCAATCTGCTCCAGCAGCTTTATAACCTTGTGGACACCTTCGTCGTCGGGCGATACTGCGGTGAAATCGCCCTTGCCGCCGTCGGCAGCGCGTTTTCCGTCATGATTCTGCTCACGAGCATCGTCACCGGGCTGTGCATGGGCAGCGGCGTGGTTGTCAGCCAGCTTTTCGGGCAGAAAGACGATGCCGGCGTGCGCAAGGCGGTCGGCAATGCGTTTGTGCTGATTGCGGGCGTATCAGCGCTGCTGACTATCCTTTCCTACGCGCTTCTGCCCGTCATGATGGCGCTCCTGCGCATTCCGCCTGAAGCGCAGGGCGTTCTCTCCCGCTACCTCTTAATTGTGTTCATCGGTATCATCCCGACGTTCCTGTATAACTTCGGGGCGTGTATGCTCCGCGCCGTTGGCAATTCAACCGCGCCGCTGGTTTTCCTGCTGATTTCGTCGCTGACGAACGTCGCGCTGGACTTTCTGTTCGTGGCGGTGCTGCCGTGGGGCGTGGCGGGCGCTGCCGTCGCGACGCTTATTTCGCAAGTACTGTCCGGTTTCCTGTGCTTAGGTTATGTGCTCTTCCGCGTTCCGGCGCTGGCGCCCTCGCAGCACGACCTGCACCCCGACCGTGCGCTGTTCAGGCGCATCTTCTCCGTCTCTGCCATGACCAGCATTCAGCAGTCCATCATGAATTTCGGCATCCTGTGTGTGCAGAGTCTCGTGAACAGCTTCGGTCTGGCAGCGATGGCGGCATTCACCGCCGGCGTGAAGATTGACTCGCTGGCGTACAGCCCCGCGCAGGACTTCGGCAACGGCTTCACGACCTTCGTCGCCCAGAATCAGGGGGCGAATCAGCCGCAGCGCCTCCGTCACGGCATCCGCACAGCGTTCCTGCTTTCCGGCGGCTTCTGCCTGATTGTTTCCGCGCTCGTGGCGATTTTCGCCGAGCCGCTGCTGCTCGTGTTCCTCAAAAATGCATCGGCGGAGTCTCTTTCCATCGGCGTAACGTACCTGCGCACCGAGGGGCTGTGCTACATCGGCATCGGCTTCCTGTTCCTGCTTTATGCCATTTTCCGCGGTTTGGAGCAGGCGGGCATGAGCATCGTCCTGACGGTGCTTTCGCTTGGGCTGCGCGTTGTGCTGTCCTACGCCTTCGCGCCGCATTTCGGCATGATGGCGATTTGGCTGGCAATTCCGGCGGGCTGGCTGATTGCGGATATTGTCGGTTTCGTTGCCATGGGGCGGCGCGGACTAATGCGTTCCGCTTCCAATAAAGCGGGCAAAAGCGCCTGCTGACATCGGGATGGATTCGCCGCTTTGTGACAAGTTTGTAACACCTGCGCGCGCGCCCCTTGACGAATCCGACTCGGCGTTGTATGATGGGGATACTCAATAACGAAAGGATTGTGCGGAACGGGTATGAAGAAGGAAACGAATCCCAAGGCGAAGCGGAATGGCCTGTGGTGCAATGTGCTGATTGTGGCAGCGCTGCTGCTGATTGTGGCGGTGCTGATGGTTGTGCTGCGGAGGAACGCACCCGCGAATGTAGACGCCAATGCGCCTTTGCTGCCCCTGACCGCAACAGATGCGCCGACCGAGGCGCCGACAGAGCTTGCGACCAGCACACCGGAGGCAGCGGCAACCCCCGAAATCACCGCAGCACCGGAAGCGGCTGCCGCGCCGGAAGTCACGGACGCCCCCGAAGCCACCGCCACCCCCGACCTGTCGCAGGTGAAAGCATTCCTCGTCGTCACCGTCGGTGACAAAACGTATCAGCCGATTCCGCTGACCGAAGAGGGCTATTATCGCCTCCGCCACGGCGACTGCATCAACATCGTCCATGTCACCCCGACAAGCATCGACATGCACGAGGCGAACTGCGACAATCAGGATTGCGTGGAGCAGGGCGAAGTGACGCTGGAAAACAAGGACACACGCATTCTGGGCAACATGATTATCTGTCTGCCGAATCAGGTGACGCTCCAGCTGTACAGCCGCGACGAATTGATGGACTGGCTGACGACCGTGCAGGAGGACGCAGCAAATGAATAAGCAGCGAATCACCACAAAACAGCTTGCGCTGTGCAGTGTGCTGCTGACGCTGATGCTGGTGCTGGGCTGGGTGGAGAGCCTGTTTCCGCCGCTGATGGGCGTACCGGGCATCAAGTTAGGCTTAAGCAACGGTGTGCTGATTTTCGCGGTCTACATGCTGTCCCTGCCGACGGCGTGGGTGCTGATGCTGCTGAAAGTGGTGCTGTCCTCGCTGTTTTTGGGCGGCGTGGCTGCGCTGCCGTACGCACTGGCCGGCGGCGTGCTGTCGCTGGCAAGCATGTGCCTTCTTTCGCGCATGAAGTGGATGCACCCGGTCACGGTCAGCATTGTCGGCGGCGTGATGCACAACATCGGGCAAATCGTGATGGCGATGATTATCCTCCACACGTCGCAATTGGCGTACTACATGGCTGTCCTGATGCTCAGCGGCATTCTCTTCGGCGCGCTGACCGGCGTGAGCGCCACGCTGGTGATGAAGCACATGAAGCACATCAAGTGGGGGAAATAGCGAAGGGGGGCAGGGGGCGACCGCAGACTTCATCTGTTTTCATGCCTTCTTGTCGCCTCCACAGAGGTGAAGCCCTCTGCACGACAAAAATCAACTAACACAGGACACAAAAAGCAGGACTACCTCCACGCCGGAGACAGCCCTGCTTTTTGTTGTGCGAAAGAAGCTATCAGAAGAAAAGGAAACGCTTCTTCTGATACGGCTCGCTTGACATGCCCTTGAAATCATAGCCCGTCGCGGCAATCGCAGCTTTCACCTGCGCTTCGTCCAGCGGATCTTCGGAAATGACCACCGTTTCACCCTTGCCGTGGGAGGAAGTCACCTTCTTGACCGCCGGGAAAGCCTTGCGGATTGCGTCATTGACATGGCTCTCGCACATGCCGCACATCATGCCATCAATTTTCAGCGTCGTTTTTATCATCAGCCCTCATCCTTTCGATGAATGCAATATACCCTATCAGGGTATCTGAATGATAGCACCAGCGCGGCGGATTGTCAAGCGGTTTCGTTCGATGTGACTAACTTTTTAAGGTAACACCGCACAAATGCGGTGGTGCCTTAGCGGATGCCCGACCAGAGCGCGTCATTTTCCGCTTGAAACGCTTCCCTCAGCGCATTTTCATCTTCAGTAGATACATCCTGCTCAAAAATCAGGATGCCGTCCATATCCGGGTCATGTTCCCAGACCTGCAGGGTCAGCACATCATTGTAGTGCCGGACGGTATAACCATCCGCGTCGAACGTCCAGTCCTCCTTCTCTTCGCCAACCGCCCAGCGCAGCAGCACCGCCTTCGTCCCATCAAAACGGTACAGCGTTTCTCTGTGAATGCCGCCCGCCAAGCCGCCGTTCACAGAACTCCTTACAATTTTGTGTTCCGCATCAAGGTCGTAATTCGTGAACGTCAGCGGACAGAGAACATACTGTTCGCCATCAAAAATGAAAAACTGGTAGACAAAATTGCTCGCGCCGCGTTGTGTCAGTATCACCACATCGTTGATGCCGTCGAAGTTGACATCCGTATAGGAAAGGTACGGGTCTTTCTCGCCGGACACGAAGCAGAGTTCCTGCCCGTTGTCCGCAATCAGGCGGTGGATGTACTCGTTCTCCGTCGTCTGCCCGATAATTTCCGCGCGGACAGGGACGATGGTCATCAGGAGAAGCAAGGCAAGCAGGCAGAAACGGGAAATACAGTTCTTCATAAAGAATACTCCTTTCGCATTGGTATGCTAATGAAAGAACGAATACGGGGCGGCAATTCATCCGCAGAAAAAAAAGGAAATTTCTTCATCGTCTGAAATGGAAATGCTTGCAAATTACTGATGTTTGCGTTATAATGAAAATGGTAATTTATGATTCATACTATTTCCAGATAAGAATGCGCCAAGATGCGCGGCGAATTTTTCATTCTGGCTAACGTGAATGGAACGCAGCGTAGCAGCGCTACGCTAAGTGGAATGAGCGGACGCCAGAAGGGAAAAGGCGCAAGCAGATGGCGCAGATGAATCTGGAAATAGTATCAAGGTTTCTTGCTGGGGAAGCGGGGAAAGGGGTGTTTGCCACGGCGCACGAAGGAGCAGCGCAGTACTGCCGCAAAGTGGACAAGCGTGAAATTCCGGTCTGTCCGATTTTAGGGGTCAATATTGCTGTCATCAACATGAATTGGCTGCTGAAATATTTGGCGCAGAATATTCATCAATTGCAGGGAGATTACATCTGCGTATCGAATGTACATACAACCGTCGTCAGTTACGAGGATGCGGACTACCGTGCCGTGCAGAACGGCGGTTTGATGGCGATTCCGGATGGCAATCCGCTGGCGCAGGAGGCGCGGCGGCGCGGGTATCCGCAGATTCAGCGGACAACCGGGCCTGACCTGATGATGGAGGTCTTTCGGCAGTCCACGGCACACGGCTGGCGGCATTATTTCTACGGCAGCACGCAGGAAGTGCAGGAGAAAATGATTACGCGCCTGCAGCAGGAGTATCCGGGGCTGATAATTGCGGGCACAGACGTGCCGCCTTTCCGCGAACTGACACCGAAGGAAGATGCGCTTGCCGTGGCGCGCATCAATCAGGCGCAGCCGGATTTTGTGTGGGTCGGGCTGGGAGCGCCGAAGCAGGAGCGCTGGATGGCGGCGCACCAAGGGCGTGTGCATGGGCTGATGATTGGCGTCGGCGCGGGCTTTGATTTCTTTTCGGGCAACGTGAGGCGCGCCCCGTTATGGATGCAGAAGCACAGCCTGGAATGGCTCTATCGCCTGATGCAAGACCCGAAGCGGCTATTCCAGCGCTACTGGAGCACGAATCTGAAATTCATCTGGAACGCGACCATCAGGAGAAAGTAAATGCAGCAAGCGACAAAACAGCCCGCTGTACTGCTGGTACACGACTATTATCAGGTTCCCGGCGGCGAGGATGTCGTTGTGGCGAACGAGAAGCACCTGCTGGAAACGCACGGTCACGCTGCGGCGCTGTATGTGCGGCGGAACGAGGAAATTTCGCGCATGGGAGCGCTGGAGAAAATCCGCAGTTCGCTGGGGATGTTTTTCAGCATCCGTACATACCGCGAGGTTCGACGGAGCATCCGCGAAAACCGGATTTCGCTGGTGCATGTGCACAACACGCTGCCGCTGATTGGTCCGGCAGTGTATTACGCGGCATTGCGCGAGGGCGTTCCCGTGGTGCAGACGGTGCACAACTTCCGCCTGCTCTGCCCGAACGCGATTTTCTACCGCGACGGCCATATCTGCGAGGACTGCACGAAAAAGGGGCTGCACTGCGCGGTGAAGCACCGCTGCTACCGCGGCAGCCGCCTGCAGACGGTGCTCTGCGTGCTCAGCACACGTTTGCACCGTGCCCTCAAAACGTACAGCCGCCTGCATTACATCACCCTGACGGACTTCAACCGGCAGAAGCTGCTGGCGCTTAAGCAGATTCCGCCGGAAAACGTGTCCGTAAAGCCGAACTTTGTGGAACCGCCGGAGACGATTGTGCCATATGCGGCGCGCGAAAATCAGGTGGTGTACATCGGTCGTCTGGATGCGCTCAAGGGCATTCGGCTGCTGCTGGAAGCGTGGGCGCGCTACGAGCGTTCAGGCGGGGGCATGAAGCTAATCATCTGCGGCACAGGGCCGGAGGAAGCATGGTGCCGCGAATATCTGACGCGGGAAAAGCTGAAGCAGGTGGAGCTGCGCGGCTTTGTGCCAAATTCGGCGGCACGGGCGCTGATGGGGCAGTCCAAGGCGCTGATTCTGCCAACACAGTGGTACGAAGGCTTCCCAATGACAATTGTGGAAGCCTTCAGCGCCGCCACGCCGGTGATTTGCTCGGATTTAGGCAACGCGGGTTCCCTGATTTCGGACGGCGTGACAGGCTTCAAGTTTCCGGCGGACTCGGCGGAACAGCTGGCACAGACGCTCAATCGGCTGCAGCACGCGGAATCCGTCAGCGAGGGCGCGCTGAAAACGTATCAGGAGAATTTCACGGCGGAAGCAAATTATCGTCAGCTGATGGCGATTTACAGCAAGGCGATGCAGAAAAGCGGCGAAAGGAGCGAACCATCATGCGGCTGATTGTGGCAGATGTACGGAGCACCAGCACAGACGGCATTGCCGCTGGGCATTATTTCACCGTCGCGCAGAATTATCTTGACCTGTTCGGCGCGGAGATGGATGTGCGCATTGCGGGCGGGCCGGTGTACGGCGACCGCTTCGGGGACAAGCTGATTCGTCTGCCGCATGATTACATCGTGGGCAGTTCGGCGGTGCGTAACAAACGCGCCGTGTTCCAGAACGTGCGCGCGCTGCTGCGGGAAGCGCAGGATGACGTGATTGTCCTCCAGTGCAGCGCCGTCGCAACAGCGTATCTGGGGCTTGCACTGTTCAAGAAGAAAGAAACGCGGGTCTACGCCATCCAGTACAGCACCGACGGCGTCAATTCGCTGCTGAAGCGGGGGCTGTATGCGCTGTGCAGGCGGAAAATCAGCGGCGTTATCTGCCCCAATGCAGCCATTGGCGCGGCGTATGGGCGGCCGATGTGCGTCGTGTCCGATTACATCAGCACAGGAACGATGCAGCCGCCTGTGCCGTATGCGCAGAAGTGCTATGATTTCGGCATGGTCGGGCTGATTACGTCGGACAAGGGCGTCGTTGAGGCGGCAAAACAGCTGCGGAACACGCCGTATCGGGTGCTGATTGCGGGTCGGGTGCAGGAAGCGCCGCTGGAAACGGAACTGCGGGCAGTCTGCGCGGGGGCGAAGAACATCGAGCTGCGGCTGGAATACCTGTCCGAAGCGGCGTATGACGAGGCGATTCGCCAATGCCGCTACTGCATCCTAAATTATTCGGAGAATTACTCCCTGCACAGCAGCGGCGTTGTATTCGATATTCTCTTCCGGGGCGTGCCGATTGTGGGCAGCCGCTGCGGGACGCTGCAAATGGTGGAAGCAAACGAATTGGGCAAAACGGTATCCAGCATGGCGGATTTTGCGCCAGAAAGGCTGCTGGATGAAGCCGAGCATGACCGCTATGTGCGCAACATTGCGCGCTACTGCCAATCGCAGGCGCAGGAGCGGGAAAAGCTGCGGGATTTTCTGACGCGGGGCGCGGTGAAATGACGGATGCCGCACAGCGCAAAGTGAAAGGAGGGGCTGAAGCGTGAAGGTCATGTGGATGGGGAATATTATCCTCCCTGCCATTGCGGAAAAAGAATCGCTTCCCCCGGTGTATATCGTGGGCTGGCTGGTTGGGCTGTCGCGGCGGCTGACGCAGCTGCCGGATGTGGCGCTGACGTATGTGTTTGACGCGCCGAAAGCGCTGACGGGCGAAGTGGACGGTTACCGCTATTACGGGCTTGTCAACCCCACACGCCCTACGCAGCGCTGCGGGGAAGCCTATACCCGACAGCTGGAGGAAATCCTGCGCAAAGAGCAGCCGGATGTCATTCACCTCTGGGGCACGGAAAATCAGCACACGCTGGCCATGGTTGATGCGGCGGAACACATGGGGATGCGCGAGCGGATTGTAATTTCCATTCAGGGGCTTCTGTCCATATACGCGGAGCATTATCGCGCTTATCTGCCGGAACACGTCTGCCACGGGCACACGCTGAAGGACTTGGTGAAGGGCAATATCGTCCGGCAGGAAGCAATCTACCGCCGCGTCGGGCAGTATGAACAGGAAGCCCTGCGCAGGGTGCAGCACGTTATCGGGCGCACCGACTGGGATGCTGCCTGCATGGCGGAGTTTGCCCCGCAGGCGGCTTATCATTTCAACAACGAAACGCTGCGGGACGAGTTCTACACCGGCGAATGGTCGCTGGACAGCTGCGAGCCGCACAGTCTCTTCTGCAGTCAGGCGCATGTGCCACTCAAGGGGCTGCATCTGCTATTGCAGGCGCTGGCGATTGTCCGCAAGCGCTATCCCGATGTCAAGCTCTATGTGGGGCGCAAGGACTATGGGCGCATTCCGCCGCTTGCGCGCAATGCCTATGAACGGTACATCCACCGCCTGCTGCGCGAAAACGACCTCTACGACCATGTTGTTTTTACCGGAAGCCTGAATGCACAGCAAATGAAGGAGCGGTATCTAAAAAGTCAGGTGTTTGTGCTGCCGTCGAGCATTGAAAACTCCCCCAATTCGCTGGGCGAGGCGATGCTGCTTGGCGTACCGTGCATTGCGTCGGATGTCGGCGGCGTGCGCTGTCTGATGACGCACGGCGTGGAAGGGCTGATTTATCCGGCAGACGACCCGCATTTGCTGGCATATGATATCTGCGAGATGTTCGCGCATCCGGAAAAAGCGGCGCAGATGGCGCGCGCCGGGCGAGAACACGCTGGAAAAACGCATGATGCGCAGAAGAATCTGGAGATACTGCATCAGATTTATACGGAGATTGCACGATGAAATTCCGAATCACAAAGAACCATGTGGATGCACTCTGCGTGCTGATTGGCGTGCTGGGCATGGGCTCGCTGTATTTTCAGGTGTTGCGGATGCCGCTGATGGCAGCCATGCTGATTGCGTCGATTCTGCTGCTGACGCGGGCGCATCATCCGAAAATCAGCGCCCAGAACATACGCCTGACGCTGCTGCTGACGGCGGCGCTGCTGCTGACGAGCTTTGTCAACCCGCAGAACGGCATCCACATCAACGATATTGTCATTTGGCTGTGCAACATCGGCTATGTGCTGGTTCTGCAAAGCTGCATCGGGTATCGGACGTATATGCGGCTGTATACCAAAGTCATGCTGGCAGAGGCGGCCATCAGCCTGATTTCCTTCGTCATCGGCGATTTGCTGTCGCTGCCGCTGCCGCTGCTGCACTACGAAGTTTCCAGCGTCAACGGATTTTATCTGACGCCTTATTTTACCTTAGGCTGGCTGAACATCCCGGTTTTCCACCGCAATGCGGGTATGTTCAACGAGCCGGGCAGCCACCAGATTTTCCTGAACTTCGCGCTGCTGTTCCTGATGAGCGACGAAACGCGCATGGGCATGAGCAAAAAGAAATACTGCTGGGCAATTGCGCTGCTGATCGTCACCATCCTCAGCACGCTGTCCACAACAGGCTTTATTTGTCTGGGCGTTGTGCTGCTGACGGTGGCATTCCGCAAAAAGGGCGGGAAAATGGCGCGCAGCATCAAGATGGCGGCGTTCATTGGGCTGGTACTGCTGTTTGTCATCGAGTCTGTCACGGGCGTGGTGGAAAACAAGATTATCGGACGAAATTCCGGCGGTTCGTTCTACACGCGGTGGAACGACACCTTCAGCGGCTTTGAAATCGGGCTGGAATCCCCCATTGCGGGGCAGGGCGTTTTCTCGGAGCGAAAGGCGGAAATCCTGCTGGAACACAGGGTGCAAAACATTTCCAACGGCTTTGCCGCCTTCGTCATGGATACAGGGTTGATTCTCCCGGCAGTTTGGCTATGGCTGATGTACCTCGGTATCCGCACCAAATTTGCCAAGGAGCGGCTGCTGTATGTGCTGGGCGTTTTCCTGCTGTATTTCCTGTGCATCAACACGGAGGGCGTTTTCCTGAACATACTGTTTTTGGGGCTGCTGGGCAAGTGGCAGCCGGACGCGGAGGACACGCCTGATCTGCCGGCAAATGCGCGCAGCCAGAAGAAGTGCAGGTGGCGATGCACTGTGCCGCCGGAAAAACTGCGCCTGACGTTTAACACGCAGCCGGAGGACGCGGCGCAGGAGCAGACAGGCGAAACAGGCGGAGAGGAATCATGAACACAGCATCAAGGAGCGAAAACACAGCGCGCAACATCGGTGTAGGCGCGGTGCGGCAGGTGGTTACGCTGCTGTTGGCTTTTGCCGTGCGAACGGTGTTTGTGCGCCGGCTGGGCGCGGATTATACGGGCGTCAACGGGCTGTACAGCAACATTCTGGCCATGCTGTCACTGGCGGAGCTGGGTGTGGGCAACGTGCTGGTGTACAGCCTGTACGCACCGCTGCACCGGGGCGACATGGGCGAAATCCAGCACCTGCTGGGCTATTATCGTCGCATTTACCGCCTGATTGCGCTGGCGGTAGCGCTGCTGGGCGCGGTGGTAATCCCCTTCCTGCCGCTCATCATCAGCAGCGAGCTGCCGATGGCGCAGTTAATCGTCTACTATGTGCTGTACTTGGCGAACTCCGTGGCATCCTATCTGGTCATCTACAAAACGACGCTGATTCAGGCTGACCAGAAGGCATATTTGCAGAACATGGTTTCCGCCGCGGCGCTGGTGGTGCAGTATGCGGCGCAGATCGCGTGCCTGCTGATTTGGGGCAGCTATCTTGGCTATTTGCTGATTCAGATTGCCTGCACCCTCCTGCAGAACGCGGTGCTGAGCCATTTAGCGGATAAGATGTACCCCTTCCTGCGAGAAAAGCAGAAGCACGAGCCGATGCACCGCAAGCAGGAGCTGAACGACAACATCCGCTCCATGTTTCTCTACAAGCTGGCGACAATACTCATCAACAACACGGACAACATCCTGATTTCCATCATGCTGGGCACAGTGTTCGTCGGTTACTACTCCAACTACGCGTCGCTGACGACGTATGTGACGACGTTTGTTTCCATCGTGATTACCGGCATTTCCGCCAGCTTGGGAAATCTGAATGCCGAAAAGGATTCGGAAAAGTCATACGCCATGTTCCGCAACCTGATTGTCCTCTTCGGGGCGATTACGGGCTTCTGCGTCGCCGCATACGGCGCGGTTGTGCAGGACTTCATCCCGATTTGGGTGGGCGAAGAATACCTGATGGATACAGGGACAGTGGCGGCGGTGCTGTTCACGTTCTACCTGAGCACCATCGTCGCGCCTGTGTGGATGTACCGCGAAACGCTGGGGCTTTTTCGGCAAATGAAATACGTTATGTTTATGACGGCGCTGGTCAACATCCTGCTGTCCATCCTGCTGGGGCAATTCTTCGGCGTGGCGGGCATCATCGGCGCAACAGGGCTGGCGCGGCTCTGCACCATCTTCTGGTATGAGCCGAAAGTGCTGTTCCATCGCACCTTCGGGCGCAGTGCTGCCGCGTATTTCAAGGCGCAGGGCGGCTTGCTGCTGCTCAACGGCGCGGTGATAGCGCTGTCGCTGCTGCTGTGCGCGCGGATGGGGCATACGCTGATGTGGATTATCCTCAAGGGCATCACCTGCGCGGCGGTGACAGCGCTCCTGTACACGCTGGCGCTGGGGCGGACGGCAGAATACCGCTGGATGATTGAAAAAGGGCGGAGTTTCTTGCGCAAATGGAGGAAGAAGGCATGATCGATCAGGAAATGCAGCACTGCCGCAAAATTGTGCGTTTTGACCCTACCATTTCAACAGCGAATCAGGGAGATTTCATCATCCGCAACGCCTGTGAGCATGTGCTGCACGACTGCTTTCCTGTGCAGCTGTCCGTCGCCGTGCCGGTTCGGGACAGGCTCTCGAAGGTATCGATGAAGCACGTCGGCAGTGCGGATTTCGCATTTGTCTGCGGGACGAATCTGCTTTCCTCGGACATGCGCCGCCAAAGGATGTGGAATATCCGCCTGCGGGACGCGGTGATGATGCGCTGCGGCGATTTGCACAAGCGGGAGCTGCTGAATTTCCGCCTGATTCGTGAGAAATTTCAGCGCACGCATGTCATTTTGCTGGGCGCGGGGTGGTATCAATATCAGGACGAGCCGACAGGATACACGAAGCGGATTCTAAAAACGCTGCTGGATGGGCAGTACCTGCACGCGGTGCGCGACGAATACACGCGCCAGCGCCTGCTGAAGCTGGGCATCACGAACGTGCTGAATACGGCGTGCCCGACAATGTGGGGGCTGACAGACGACAAATGCGCGCAGATTCCGACGCACAAGGCGGAGCGCGTCGTGACAACGCTGACGGACTACCGTAGCAGCCCGGAGCAGGATGCGCAGATGCTGACCATGCTGCAAAAGCACTATCGCGAGGTGTATGTGTGGCTGCAAGCAGTCGAGGACTACGCCTGCCTGCGCCAAATGGATGCGCGCGTGACGCAGAATTTGCACCTGATTCAGCCGAATCTGCGAGATTACACGGCGCTTTTGGCGTCAGGCGGGATTGACTACGTTGGCACGCGGCTGCACGGCGGCATCCACGCAATGAACATGGGCTGCCGAAGCCTGATTCTGGCGGTAGACAACCGCGCAAGTGAAATCGCGAAGGACACGAATCTGCCTGTCCTGCCCCGCGGCGGAAATTTGGATGTGCTGGAGGAGCGCATCTGTTCCGCATGGGAGACGCAAATTGATTTGCCGACCACGGCAATTCGGCAATGGAAAAATCAGTTCCGCGAGACAGATGCAGAGAAAGTGCCTTGATTTTCGTATAAAATGCGGCTTTCTGCGCGGTAAGTATTGACAGCCGACTTGTAATTTGTTACAATATAGCTGGAATTGGGAAAGAGATTGCTATATCCACCGGGAGCACTGCAGCTCGCCGCGAAAAGAAAGATGGAAAGCAGCAATCGCTTGCCATTGGCACAACCATACGTCGTGCCGGAAGATTGCACAGAACAAGGAGTGAGGACGATGAAGGACAAAAAGTGGATGCGAAAGGCATTGTCTTTCCTGCTGGCTGTATTCATGGTAACGGGCAGTATGGGAACAGTGCTGACGGCGGCTGCAGAAGAGCCGGAAACTCCGCCGACGGAAACGGTTGAGGTCGTGCCGACGGAAGCACCGGAAGCAACGGATGTTCCTGAGGTAACGGAAATCCCCGAAGTGACGGATGTTCCCCAAGCAACGGAAGCGCCCGAAGCGACGGATGTTCCCGAAGCAACGGATGTTCCCGAAGCAACGGAAATCCCCGAAACAACGGAAGCGCCCGAAATCGTGGACGAAGCAGCCGTAGATTACAGCCGCTCCGTGCTGGATAACGAGTTCTTTGACTCCGGCTTTGCCGCGACGTTCAGCAGCGCACAGCTGTACCTGAATCCGACGGGCGATGAGTTGGTTGGTCAGGTAACTGGCGTAGTGTATGTGACGCATCGTCCGCAGAAGGGTCAGCTGAATGAACGGATTTCCGTCTGCGTGTATGACCAGACGGCTGGCGTTGCATATGGCTATCTGGCGGCGGATGCAGTGCATCCCGTGCCGGAAGAGGGCATTGAGAATCAACGTCACACCGGTGTTTTCGCGAGCGGCGTGGAAATGCCCAGTGCCCTGCTGGTGCTTGCGGCTGCGACGGAAGAACCCGTGCCGACCCCTGCACCCACGCCCGTGCCGACGGAAGAGCCTGTAGTTGAGCCGACGGAAGAGCCCGTTGTCGTGCCGACCGAGGAACCCGTTGTTGAGCCGACTGAGGAACCCGTTGTCGAGCCGACGGAGGGACCCGTTGTTGAGCCGACGGAGGGACCCGTTGTTGAGCCGACCGAAGAACCCGCTGTCGTGCCGACCGAAGAGCCCGCTGTTGAGCCGACCGAGGAACCCGTTGTTGAGCCGACGGAAGAGCCCGCTGTCGTGCCGACCGAAGAGCCCGCGTCGACCCCCGCGCCTACGGACGTGCCGGATGACCTCGAAAACATCGACCGCGCGGATGTGATTATTCCGGGCAAACCGACGTTCGAAATGGACAAGGCGACGGCGGAGCTGGGCGAGAATATCACCTTCACCATCCACACGAAGAACGCCACCAAGATTTTGATGTACATTGACGGCAGCGTCAACCGCTACATCTACGACGTGCCCACTGACACGTCGACGCTTACCATGTCCTTCTCCTCGATGGGGAGCAAGGGGGGCAAGCGCACCATCGCGTTCCAAGCCTACAACGGCAATACGCCCGGCGAAAAGTCTGATGTACAGACGATTACGCTGACAAAGCCGTCTGTCAAGCCGCAGGTGACGGTGAAGGATATCGACAAGACGACCGTGGGTCTGGGCGAAAACATCACCTTCACCCTGAGCATCAAGAACGCCACGAAGGTGCTGATGTACATCGACGGCAGTGTCAACCGCCGCTTCGAGAATATCACCCCCGACATGACGGAATACACCTTCACCATGTCCTTCTCGTCGCTGGGAAGCAATGGGGGCAAGCGCGCCATTGCGTTCCAAGCCTATAACGGCACGACGGCGGGTGAAAAGACCTCCGAACGTGTTGTGACTGTCGCAAACGAAAGCCCGAACAAGCCGACCGTGACCAGCTGGAGTTTGAACAAATCCACGGTTGATTTGAACGAAACCATCACCTTCACCATCAACACCAAGAACGCAACGAAGATGCGTGTCTACATTGATGGCAAGCTGAACCGCTACATCTACGACGTGAAGGACGGCGCAACGACGTTCCAGATGTCCTTCTCGACGCTCGGTTCAAACGGCGGCGTGCGCACGGTGGCGTTCCAGCCCTACAATGGCAACACGCCCGGCGCTATGTCCGACACCAAGACGATTACCATCAGCGTGGCGAACAAGCCGCGGGTTGAGCTGCTGAAAATCAGCAATCCGAACGCGACGCTGGGCGAAAATATCACCTTCACCCTGCGCATCAAGAACGCCACGAAGGTGCTGATGTACATCGACGGCAGTGTCAACCGCCGCTTCGAGAACATCACCCCTGATATGACGGAATACACCTTCACCATGGCGTTCTCTTCGCTGGGGAACAACGGGGGCAAGCGTACCATTGCGTTCCAAGCTTACAACGGCGCAGTCGGCGGCGACAAGACCACCGCAACCACCATTTCCCTGATGAGCGGTTCGTCTGCTGCCCCCGTGATTGCGAATGTCAAGATTGACAAGACGACCGCGGTGCTGGGCGAGCAGATTAAATTCACTGTTTATCTGGACAACGCGACGAAGCTGCTGATGTATGTCGACGGGCAGGTGAACCGCCGCTTTGAGGACGTAACGACCAGCATGTCGAAGTACGAGTTCACGATGTCGTTCTCGTCGCTGGGGAATAATGGCGGCGTCCGTACGATTCAGTTCCAGCCTTACAACGGCACGACCGCGGGCGAAAAGTTTAAGGCGTACACGATTACACTGACGACGACCGTGGTCAACAGGCCGGAAGTCGTCAACTTCACCATGAATCCCAGCCGCGTGAAGCTGAATGTGCCGGTGACGTTCACGGTCAACACCAAGAACGCGACGAAGGTCGTCCTGTATGTGGACGGCAAGGCAAATACCAGCTACCCGACGACTGGCGATGTGACGGTTATCGAGCGCGCCTTCGCCTCTCTGGGCAGCGGCAACGGTGTCCGCACGATTCAGTTCAAGCCCTACTACGGAACGACCGCTGGCGAACTTTCCCCGGCGCAGTCCCTGACGCTGTATGTGACCGACGATCCGTTGACCGTGACCGTTCCTGCCGCGAAGCAGGGCGAGGACCTGACGGTGACGTGGACGGCTGCTGGCGGCGCAGCGAAGTATCAGCTGCTGCTGACCACGCCGGATGGCACGGCTGCGCTGCTGGGCGAAACGGCGGCGCTGAACTACACGGTGCCGGGTCTGAAGCTGCTGCAGCCGGGCGACTACACCATCACGATTAAGGCGCTGTCCGGCAATACGGAGCTCGAATCTGTCAACAAGGCATTCACCGTGACAGGCGACTTCGTGTTCGCGGTTCGTGACGACTCGACGGGCATTGTGGTCGTCAAGTACAACGGCACGGCATCGACGCTGACCGTTCCGAACACGGTGGCGGGTCTGCCGGTGGTGGAAATCGGCGCGCAGGCGTTTGAGGGCAACACGAAGCTCAAGAGCGTAACCCTGCCCGCGACGATTGAAATCATTGGCCGCCGCGCGTTCGCGGAATGCAAGAACCTGCTGGAAGTCAAGTAAGGGTTCATTGGGATTACGAAAGCCGGGGATTGCTGGAAAGGCAGTCCCCGGCTGTTTTGCTGCGAAAAAAACATACTTGCGATTGACGTTTCCCTGCCTATCTGCTATCATAAGATAAGCGCCCGCTATATGCCGCACACAAAAGGAGGTATGCCCTATGGAGCAGCTTGAAGTTCTGACCGAAGTGCAGGATTTGCGGAAGGTTTGGCCGCATGAAGCACTGGATTTTACGCCGTGGCTGGCGAAGGATGAGAACATCGCGATTCTGGGCAATGAAATCGGCATGGAAATTGCAGTCGACGGAACAGAATCTGCTGTGGGCGATTTCAGCGTGGATATTATCGCGACCGATATTGCAACGGGGCAGAAGGTTATCATCGAAAACCAGCTGGAAGATACCAACCACGACCATCTGGGCAAACTTATCACCTACGCTGCCGGGAAAGATGCGCAGACGATTATCTGGGTGGTAAAGCACGCACGCGAGGAACACCGCGCGGCGATTGAGTGGCTGAATAACCACACGGATGATGACATCGGCTTCTTCCTGTGCGAAATCCACCTGTATAAAGTCGGCAGCTCCAATCCTGCGGTGAAGTTCAGCGTGATTGAGAAGCCGAATGACTGGATTAAGAGCGTCAAGAAAAATCAGCAGCAGACAGAAAGCCAGCAGTTCCGCTTGGATTACTGGACAGCCTTCAATGACTATGCGTATGCGAACGCGCAGTTCGCAAGGCAATTTGGCAAGCGAAAAGCATCAAACAAAATGTGGATGAACCTGAGCATTGGCTCATCTGTTTATGATATTTGCTTACGCGCGGTTAAAACAGAAAATCTGCTTGTTGTTGAACTGTATATTCGCGGCGACAAGGATCTTTATCATCAGTTATTTGAAAAACAGAATGCCATTGAGCAGGAATTGGGCGTTACGCTTGACTGGCGGGAACTTCCAGAAAAGAAAGCAAGCCGCATTATGCTGACACGACAGGTCGATTTTGACAATCGCAGCGCGTGGAATGCACAGTTTGACTGGATGATGGAGATGTCACTGAAATTCAAGAAGGTTTTCAAGAAATACCTATAACTTAACTACCCCTCGAAAAAATCCCCCGGAAGCCCATACTTCCGGGGGACAAACTATCTTATTCCGCCTTTGCGCTCTCTCTTGTATAATTCAGCAGCCCGCCATAGAGGATGCAGCCCTGCTGGCGCGCGGTCAGCGGCATCAGGACAATGTAATCCTCGTCCTTCGTGTCGTTATGCAGCACGAACGTGTCGCTGCCGCTTTCCACCGTCTCGCGGACGTTCGGCAGGCTCAGCGTGTCGCCCTGCGCGATGCGGTCGTAATCCGCCTCATTCTGGAACGTCAGCGGCAGAATGCCATTGTTGATAAGGTTCGCCTGATGAATACGGGCGAACGACTTCGCGACGACAGCGCGGATGCCCAGATACAGCGGGACAAGCGCGGCGTGTTCGCGGCTCGACCCTTGCCCGTAGTTCATGCCCGCAACGAGGATGCCGCCGCCTTCCTTCTTCGCGCGCGCCGGGAACGTCGCGTCCACGGGGGTCAGGCAGAAGTCCGACAAGTACGGCACGTTCGAGCGGAACGGCAGAAGCTTCGCGTCCGACGGCGCAATGTGGTCGGTGGTGATGTTGTCCTCCATCTTCAGCAGCACCTTGCCGGAAATGGCATCCGCCAGCGGCTTGCCCAGCGGGAAGGGCTGAATGTTCGGGCCGCGGACGACCTCCACCGTGTCCTCTTCGCCCGGCGCGACCGGAGGGATAACCAGATTGTCGTTGACGGTGTACGTCTCCGGCATCGGGATGTCGAGGTCAATGTCAAGGCAGCGCGGATCCGTCAGCACGCCAGTCAGCGCCGTGACAGCCGCCGTCTCGCAGGAGACCAGGTAAATACCGGCGGACTTTGTGCCGCTGCGGCCGTAGAAATTGCGGTTGTTCGTGCGAACGGAGACGGCGTTCGTGCGCGGCGACTGTCCCATGCCGATGCACGGCCCGCAAGCGGATTCCAGAATGCGCGCGCCCGCCGCAATCATGTCCGCCAAAGCGCCGTTGCGCGCCAGCATCGTCAGCACCTGCTTCGATCCGGGGCCGATGACAAGGCTCACGTCCGGGTGCACAGTCTTGCCCTTCAAAATCCGGGCGACGCGCATCATGTCGGTATAGGAAGAGTTCGTGCAGGAACCGATAAACACCTGATCGACCTTAATCGGGCCGCACTGCTTGACGGTTTCCACGATGTCAGGCATATGGGGCTTCGCGACGAGCGGCTCAAGCGCGGTCAAATCAATGTCGAGGATTTCGTCATACGCCGCATCCGGATCTGCGGACAGCGGCACGAAGTCCTGCTCGCGCTGCTGCGCTTTGAGGAACGCATGGGTCACTTCATCCGACGGGAAGATGGAGGTCGTTGCGCCGAGTTCCGCGCCCATGTTCGTAATCGTCGCGCGCTCCGGGACACTCAACGTTTTCACGCCGTCGCCGATGTACTCCATCACCTTGCCGACACCGCCCTTGACGGTCAGCCGGCGCAGGACTTCCAGAATAATGTCCTTCGCCGCAACGCCGTAGGACAGCTTGCCATGCAGGCGCACGCCGACGACACGCGGGCACGCCAGATAATACGCGCCGCCGCCCATCGCGACCGCAACGTCCAGTCCGCCCGCGCCGATGGCAAGCATCCCAATGCCGCCACCCGTGGGCGTATGGCTGTCCGAGCCGAGCAGCGTGTAGCCCGGCACGCCGAAGCGCTCCAGCTGTACCTGATGGCAGATACCGTTGCCGGGCTTAGAGCAGTAAATGCCATGCTTTTTCGTCACCGTTTGGATGTAATAGTGGTCATCCGCATTTTCAAAGCCAGTTTGCAGCGTGTTATGGTCAATGTACGCCACGGACTTCTTTGTCTTGACGCGCTTGACGCCCATCGCCTCGAATTGCAGGTACGCCATCGTGCCGGTGGAATCCTGCGTCAGCGTCTGGTCAATGCGGATGGAGATTTCCGAACCGGGAATCAGTTCACCGCTGAGCAGGTGCGCGGACAGGATTTTCTGGGTCAGATTCATCGCCATGAGGAAAGGACTCCTTTCATAATAAGAAAAAGCAGTTGCACAATGCCCAAACGGGCAGAAACAGCCGAATGAACAGCTTCATGATACAGGATTCGGCGCGGTGCGTCAATGCTTTCGGGCGGAAAGAACACAAAAAGCGCAGGCTATGAAAAACTCGCCGGATGTTTTAGACATACAGCCTCTTGACAACAAAGCTCCTATATGGTATTATTTGAAGCAAACTACTATATAGGAGCATTTGCATGAAAATGAACGGCGGATTTCTTGTTACCAAAATAAAACAGCTTGGAGACCGAATCTTTGAGAAGATTCTCAGCGAAAAGAATATTGATGCGTTCAATGGAGCCCAGGGGCGCATTCTTTATGTGCTGTGGCAGGAGGATGGAATCTCGATCAGGTCGCTCTCGATGAAATGCGGATTAGCAATAACATCTCTTACGACGATGCTGGAAAGAATGGAACATCAAGGGCTGATAAGCCGTGTTCAGTCTGAAACGGACAAAAGGAAAACACTCCT
>OHBD01000270.1_pt1 | contig 33125 bp, 32 predicted proteins | sample 1577291 | NCBI WGS metagenome assembly OHBD01 (sample SAMEA3879572, study PRJEB24766) | human gut metagenome | biome: human-associated habitat; feature: feces | place: USA | collected 1985/1987
GGACAAGTACCCCCTAAGCCTGCGCGATAACTGTCTGATCCGCTATCTGGGCGAGCTCGACCGCATGGGCGTGGCCAGCATCAAAATAGAGGGCCGCATGAAGCGGCCGGAATACGTCGCCACCGTCACCGGTATCTACCGCGAGGCGCTCGACGGCGCAGACGTCGCCCGAGGCCAGATGGAGGCGCTGCGCGCCGCCTTTTCCCGTCAGGGCTTTACACAGGGCTACTACGAGGGCGCGCCGGGCCGGCAGATGTTCGGCACCCGCCTGCCGGAGCAGGAAAACAAGGCGCTTTTACAGTCGGCGCGCGCAACCTATGAATCCATCGAGCCGCAGCGCGTCCCGGTGCAGTTTTACGCCATCGCCGCGCGCGGGCAGAACCTGATGGTCGCCGCGCAGGACGGAAACGGCAACATCTGCAAGGCACAGGGGGACGTCCCGCAGGAGGCCGAGCGCCGTGCGATCACGCCGGAAGAGCTGGCCGCCCGTCTTTCCAAAACCGGCGGCACGCCCTATGTCTGTCAGGGCGTGCGGAGCGTGGTCGATCCGGGGCTGAGCGTTTCGGCAGCGGAGCTGAACCGTCTGCGCCGCGAGGTGCTGGCGCATCTGTCTGCCGTCCGCGGCCGCCGCGCCGCACCGGAGATCGGCAAGTATCATGAGCCGGTCAAATTTTCCGGGCAGAAGGCCCAGCCGGTCCTGACCGTCAGCGTGCTCAAGGCCGCGCAGATCACGCCGCAAATGCTCCGGCTCAAGCCGGCAATGATCTACGCTCCCCTTTCGGAGGTCCTGGAAGAGCCGGCGCTGTTCCGCAAGCTGGTCAAGGACGAGCAGCCGGTCGCCGTTACGCTTCCGCGCGTCATCCGCGACGACGAAACGCGCGAGCTCCTCGGCGATTTACAGGACGCCGCCGCGCTCGGCATCCGCCGCGCGCTCATCGGCAACCTCGGCCATCTGCCGCTGGTGCTCTCCCGCGGCATGGAACCCGCTGCCGATTTCGGCATGAATCTTTTCAATTCCCGCGCGGCAGAGCAGCTGCTGCATCTCGGCTTTGTGTCCTGCACGGCATCGTTTGAGCTTTCCCTGCCGCAGCTGCGCGACCTTTCCAAGCCGCTGCCGATGGAAATGATCGTCTACGGCCGCCTGCCGCTGATGCTGACGGAGAACTGCCTGATCAAAAACCGTACCGGCGCCTGCACCTGCCACGCCGGGCCGGTCAAGCTCATCGACCGCATGGGCGAGGAATTCCGCGTCGTGCGCGACTGCGGCACCTGCCGCAGCGTCGTTCTCAACGGAAAAAAGCTTTATCTATTGGATAAGAAAGAAAATGTGCGCAGATTCGGTCTTTGGGCGCTTCGGCTGTCCTTTACTACCGAAAACACCGGCGAGGTCAACAGCGTCCTGTCCGCATGGTCGGGCGGCGCGGTCTTTGACCCCGGCGCCTGCACCCGCGGGCTGTATCTGCGCGGCGTAGAATAAGGAGGAGGTCAATATGGCTATCATTCTTGCATCGAAATCCCCTCGCCGTCAGGAGCTTCTGGCGCGCATGGGACTGGAGTTTACCGTCAAAGCAAGCCGGATCGACGAAAAAATGGATCCCTTCGCGCATCCCAGCGACGAAGTCGCCCGCATCAGCCTTGCCAAAGCACAGGCCGTCGTGGACAGCTGCGCCCCGGAGGACATCATCATCAGCGCCGACACGATCGTCGTCTGCGACGGCCTGATGATGGGCAAGCCCCATTCCGAGAGCGAAGCATTCTCCATGCTGCGCCGCCTGTCCGGGCGCGATCATCAGGTCATGACCGGCCTGACGGTCATCGGCGACGGCCGCACCGAAAACCTGACCGTCACGACGACGCTGCGCTTCCGCGCGCTGTCTGATCAGGAGATCCGCAACTACATCGCCACGGGAGAGCCGATGGACAAGGCCGGCGCTTACGGAATTCAGGGACTTGCCTCCATGTTTGTCGTCGGTCTGGACGGCGATTACTACAACGTTATGGGCCTGCCCATCTGCACGCTGACCGTCCTCCTGCGGCGCTTCGGCGTCAAGCTGCTGGGCTGCTGAGCCTGCGAGGTGACTTTTATTGAAACGAAAGCTATCCGGCCGTGTCAAGCTGATCCTGACGCTCGCCGTCGTATTGGCAGTTGCCACGGCCATCACCGCCGCTCTTTCCGGCACGGTCTGGGGCGGGAAAGCCGTCCAGACCATTCTGACGCCCATCCGCAGCGGCGTCAGCGCGCTGACGCGCACGGCGGAGCGGTACTATAATTATGTCTTCAACTACGAAGCGCTGGAGGCGCGGAACGCCTATCTGGAGCAGCGCATCACCTCCATGGAGGACGAGGTGCGCAGTGCCGATTCCCTACAGCGCGAAAACGAACGCCTGCGCGAGCTGCTGGGTCTGAGCAAGGAACACGAGGACTACAAGTTCTGCGCCGCCTATGTGGTTTCCTGGGACTCCTCCAACTGGAAGAGCACCTTCACCATCGGCAAGGGCACGAACTCCGGCCTTGACGCCGGCATGGTCGTCATCACGGAATACGGTCAGGTCGTCGGGCTGATCACGGAGGTCGGACGGAACTGGGCGAAGGTCACGACGGTTCTGGACACCTCGCTGGAGATCAGCGCCTGCATTGCCTCCTCCGGTTACACCGGCGTGGTGCAGGGCGCTTACACCACCGGCAACGCCGGCCGTCTGCGCATGAACTATCTGCCGACGGAGGCCGTCCTGCGCAACAATGATCAGGTCGTCACCACCGGCTCCACGGTCTACCCCAAGGATCTCATCCTCGGCTATATTGAGGACGCGGGCTTCGACGAAACCGGCGTCGCCAAGTACGCCATCCTGCGCCCGGCGGCAAATCTGGACGATCTGGCGCAGGTCTTTATCATCACCGACTATGTCAGTCAATAAGCCCTCAGGAGGCGTCACCTTTGCTGGATAAACTCTATATCACCCCGCGGCAGTGGCTTCAGATCCTGCGCTGGGCGCTCTACAGCCTGCTGTTCCTGTCTGTGATGATGGTGCAGACGGTCGTGCTGGGCAACCGCACCGTTTTCGGCACCCATCCCAGCTTCGTTCCCATTGTCATTACCTGCGTCTGTCTGCGTGAGAGCGCGGAGCGCGGGGGGCTTTTTGCGCTTCTGGCCTCGCTGTTCTGGTGCCTGTCCGGTGCCGACCTCGGCAGCATGAGCATCCTCATTCTGACCGTTCTGCCCGTGCTGGGCGCGCTTGTGTGCAAAGCCGTACTGATCAACAGCTTTCTTCCCTGCCTAGCGATCAGCTTCCTGACGCTTGCCTGCGATCAGGTCATCGGCTTCCTGCTGAAATATTTCCTTGGCCGCGTCCCCGCGGCGCTCTTCACGCGGGAGCTCCTTCCCTGCGTGTTTCTGTCCATTCTGAGCCAGCCGCTGCTTTACTGGCTGGTCAAGTGTATCGCAAAAATCGGAGCAAGCTATGAATCAACATAAATTTTCCTTTCGCGTCGGCGTGCTCATCCTGCTGATCGCAGTCATGTCCGGTATCTTCGGCGTACGCCTGTATGATGTTCAGGTCACGCAGGCCAGTCAGGTCGATCACACGCCCTCCGGCTCGCACACTTACCGCACGCGCGTCACCGCGGCGCGCGGCGAGATCCTCGACCGCAACGGCAAGGTGCTGATCGGCAACCGTGCCAGCTACAACCTGACTCTGATCTACGCCATCGTGTTCAGCGCGGAAAACCCGAACGAGAATCTGCGCAAGCTCACCAATCTCTGCAATGAGCTGGGACTTGAAATGACGGATCACTTTCCCGTGACCATGGAAAAGCCCTATACCTACACCACGGACGAGTATTCCTCCACGTGGAACAGCTATTTCAAGACCTTCCTGGACGAGCGCGGCTGGGACAGCGACATCTCTGCGCCGCAGCTCATCCGCCGTCTGAAGGACACCTATCACCTCCCCGCCGACTGGACGGAGGAGGAGGCCCGGCGCGTGATCTCCATCCGCTATGAGCTGGATCTGCGCCGCTGGACTTCCCTGCCCACCTACGTGCTTCTGAACGACGTGGACTCTGTTTCTCTGGCAGCCATCACCGAGCTGAACATTCCCGGCGTAAATGTGGAAACCTCCACCGTCCGGCAGTACAACACCACCTACGCTGCCCATATTCTCGGCCGCATTGGCCTGATGAATGCCGAAGAATATGAGATCTACAAGGAAAAGGACTACGCCATGGACGCCTATGTCGGCAAGGAGGGGCTGGAAAAGGCTTTTGAGGATGATCTGCACGGCACCGACGGTCTGCGCGTCACGACGATTTCCGCCGACGGCACGGTGCTGGAGGAATACTATAAAACCATGCCGCAGGCGGGCAAGAATATTGAACTGACCATAGACATCGACCTGCAAAAGGTCAGTGAAGACGCGCTGAAAGCCCACATTCTTTCGCTTCGAGAGGACGACGGCGATGCCGAGGGCGGTGCGGTCGTCGTGCAGCAGGTCAAAACCGGGCAGATTCTCGCCTGCGCCAGCTATCCCACCTTCGACCCGGCAACTTATTCGCAAAAATACAACGAACTGCTGGAAACAGACTTCGCACCGCTGTACAACCGCACGCTGCAAGCGGCCTACCCTCCCGGTTCCACCTACAAGATGGTCACGACCATTGCCTCCATCGACTCCGGCACCATCGGCCGCTGGGTCGAGATCGAAGACAAGGGCATCTACCGGCGTTTCGAGGACGTGGGCTACACGCCGCGCTGCATGCTCTATACCACCGCCGGCGCAACCCACGGCTATGTCAACGCAATGGAGGCGCTCGCCGTTTCCTGCAACTACTACTTCTACGAGGTCGGCTATCAGACCGGCATCACAAAGATCGATGAGGTTGCCAAAGCGCTCGGTCTCGGCGAGGCCACCGGCGTAGAGCTGGACGAAAGCGTCGGCCGCCGCGCCAACGCCGAAACGAAAAAGCTCCTGTACAGCAAGGGCTATGACGGCTGGTACGACGCGGATACCGTCGCCGCAGCCATCGGCCAGTCGGAAAACCGCTTCACCCCCATGCAGCTTGCCTGATACACCTCTGCGCTGGCCAACCACGGCACGCGCTACAAGGCGACCTTTCTCCAGCGTGTCCTGTCCTCGGATTACAGCGAGCTGCTCTACGAATCCACCCCGGTCGTCGCAAGCCAGCTGAACATTTCCGACGAGGCCTACGCCGCCTATACCGAGGGTATGCGTCTGAGCGTCACCTGGGCCAACGGCACCTCGCACTACTATCTGGGCGACTACGATGTCGCCGTCTGCGCCAAAACCGGCACCGCCGAACACGGCGGCAACGGCTCGGACAACGCAGCCTATGTTCTCTATGCGCCCGCCGACGACCCGCAGATCGCCATTGCCGTCTATGTGGAAAAGGGCACGCCCGGCAGCCGTCTGGCAAAGGTCGCCAGAGCCATTCTGGACGCCTATTTCTCCACCAGCAGCAATGTCGATACCGTCCCCGCAGAAAATATCGCGAACTGAATGCTAAAAAACGAACGCACAGGTAGCCTGTGCGTTCGTTTTGCTGTTATGCCTTTTTCCCCGGTGGGGTAAAGATCGGCAGCGGCGGTGCCGCAAAGGTAAAAAGGATCAGGCTCGCCCCATAGAGGATGACAAGCATCAGAAGAAGGCCGGTGTGCTTTTGCAGGCGTCCGCTTCTTTGCAGCCGCCATGCAAGCCAGAACCCGGCAAACATCGTCAGATAGTACAGGACGATGTCCACCGCCGTTCCCGAAACTCCCAGCAGCCGCAGCCCATAGTAAAGCCCCAGCAGGAAAAGCGGCATTGCCAGCAGCGCTGTCAGAAAGCCACTCCAAAGCCGGATGCGGCACGGCGCATGTGCGGACAGAACAAGTGCCGCCGCAAGGGTCGGCCAATACAGGAGCTTCAGATGCTCCCACACGCTTTCGTTGACCGGCGAAAGCAAGGCGGAGATCAAATTGGGGGACACCTCATAGAGAAAGTGCAGCGCCGTGCCTGCTGCGGCCGCCACGATGGCCGCAATAAAATAGCTTCGCTTCATTCGCATCACCGGTATAGTTTATGCGAACTTCCACGCCGTACAGAACAAAAAATCCGCCGGTAATCCGGCGGATTTTTTATGTACGACGACAAATGCTCAGGACAGGAACGCGCTGATGGCGCCAAGGACGACAAAGAAGAAAATCACCGTCACTGCATTGAATGCCAGACCGGTCGCTGCAAGGCCCTTCTTCGCGTTTCTCTTGCAAACACCGACGATGGAAAGGATCAGGCCGGGGATGCTCAGGATCAGCGCAATGATCAGCATAACAAGCGTGATCGCCGCAGCGAAGGGATTGGCATAGAACACGATCGCTCCGATTGCAAAAAAGATCAGAGCAATCAGGCCAAGCACGAAGCCGGCCGTGCCAACGCCGTTCTTGCGCGGGCCGGTGGGGGCAGCCTGCTGGTAAACGGGCTGCTGGTAGACTGGCTGCTGATAAACGGGCTGCTGATAGACAGGCTGCTGGTAAACCGGCTGCTGCACCGGCTCCTGATAAACAGGCTGCTCCGGCTGCGCGGGCTGCACCGCAGGCTGCGCCGGTTCCTGATAAGCGGGCTGCTGCTGTGCAAGGGGCGTGCCGCAGTTCGGGCAGAACGCAGCGCCGGTATCGTCAATCGTGCTGTTGCAGTTTGGGCATTGAATCATTGCCATAGTTATTCCCTCTCTTTGCTAGAATTGAGGCAGTTTCCTCTGATTTCTATTTTACAGTCTGCGCAAATCGGTGTCAAGGGTTCCGGGGAAAGATTCTCGTATTTTCTGAAAAACGGACAGGTTTTGCCTCATAAACGGCTGATCATGTTCGCCGTAATGCAGATGAGGTGCACTGCAGCGGCAAAGCTCAGCGAAAGGATTCCAAGGATCTTTTTCGGCGATTTCCGGCAAACGGTAATAATGCCGAGCACCTCGCCGGGGCCGGCAAGGGCAATCAGGAAGGTAAGCGTACCCTCCGGAACGGCAGCGCCTGACAAGAGGGCCAGCAGCACAAAGAGCGTTATGGCAAGCGAGGTTGCCCCGAACACCAGTCCCGTGACGGCCGGGCCGTTGCCCGGGCGCTTGTGCTGCACGGGCGGATAGTAGTACACCGGCTGGTAGGGAGCCGACTGGTTCTGAGGCTGCGGATAACCCGGCTGTCCCTGCGGCGGAAACTGGGGCGGCGCTGCGTAAACCGGCTGCTGACCTTGCGGCGCGCAATACGGCGGCTGCGGCATTGGCTGGGGCGCGGGCTGCTGATAAGGAGAAGGCTGCGGGGGCGTAAACTGCGGATTACTCGCTGCCGGCTGCATCGGCGCGGCCGGGACAGACTGCTGCACCGGCGTGACCGGACTTGTCTGCGGCGCCTGCGGCGCTTCCACCGGTCGCTGCACTTCGGGCGTCCGGACTTGCGGCTGCATTTCCTGCGGTTCCGGCGGCTGCGGTGCAGAAGGCTCCGTGCCGATTTCCTCCTGTACTACAGGCTGCGCGGCGGGCTCCTGCGGCAGGACAAGCGGCGTGCCGCAATTCGGGCAGAAGCGGTATTCCTCCGGGTCTACTATATCCTTACATCTGGGGCATGGAAGCATGGCAATTCTCCTCTCTGTTTTCCTTTTTCATATTATAATTCATCACATCTTCCTCTGTCAATCCGGACTTTTTTCAAAAAGGCTCGGCAGGAAAGCGATTGCTTCCTAGCAAACGGCAAGCGCCAAGAAGCAAGCTCTGCTCGCAGCGCCGCACCCGTTTACGAAAATCAGGAAAACCCGGCATGGATTTTTCCATGCCGGGTTTTGTACTACTTTGCATTTGCAACGCTCAGTCGGTTGAGCGCACGGGCCAGCTTTGCCTTCGCAAGCGCAATGTCGCGGGCTTCCTTCGCCGCGGCAACACGCGCCTCGGCAGTCTGCTTCGCGCGCTCCGCGCGTTCCACGTCGATCATGTCCGCATACTCAAACGTCGTTGCAACAAGGCGAACCTCACCATTTTCAACGCTGAGGAAGCCGCCGCCGCACGCCGCTTCGCGCGCCGTGCCGTCCTGCGTCACCGTGACGGTGCCGATCTCCAGCGCTGCCAGATAGTCCGCGTGTCCCTTGCGGATGCTCACATAGCCCTGCGTCGTGCGGACGCGCAGCGCCTCGGCCTCGCCGTCGAACAGGCTGCCGTCCGGCGTGACGATCTGCAGGCGAAAGCCGCTCATTGCTTTGCACCCTTTCCTGCTTTTTCAACCGCCTCGTCGATCGAGCCGACAAAGAGGAAGGCGGATTCGGGCAGGTCGTCGTGCTTGCCTTCCAGAATTTCTTTGAAGCCGCGGACGGTTTCCTTGACGGGGACATAGCGTCCCTGATAGCCGGTAAACTGCTCGGCGACAAAGAAGGGCTGGGAGAGGAAGCGCTGGATCTTACGCGCACGGCTGACCGTCAGCTTATCCTCCTCGGAAAGCTCGTCCATGCCCATGATCGCAATGATGTCCTGAAGGTCCTTGTACCGCTGCAAAATTCTCTGCGTTTCGCGGGCGACCTCATAGTGCTCGCGTCCGACGACCTCCGGAGAGAGGATACGGGACGTGGATTCCAGCGGATCGACCGCCGGGAAAATGCCCAGAGAGGCGATGCCGCGGTCGAGAACCGTCGTCGCGTCCAGATGGGCAAAGGTCGTCGCCGGAGCCGGGTCGGTCAGGTCGTCTGCGGGGACGTAGACCGCCTGCACGGAGGTGATGGAGCCCTTCTTCGTGGAAGTGATCCGCTCCTGCAGCGCACCCATTTCGGTGGCAAGCGTAGGCTGGTAGCCGACGGCGGAGGGCATTCTGCCCAACAGCGCGGAAACCTCGGAGCCGGCCTGCGTAAAACGGAAGATATTGTCGATGAACAGAAGCACGTCCTGACCCTCGCGGTCACGGAAGTATTCCGCCATCGTCAGAGCGGACAGCGCCACGCGCATACGTGCTCCTGGCGGTTCGTTCATCTGGCCATAGACCAAGGCGGTCTTGTTGATAACGCCGGATTCCTGCATTTCGTTGTACAGGTCGTTGCCCTCACGGGTACGCTCGCCGACGCCCGCAAACACGGAGATGCCGCCGTGCTGCTTTGCGATGTTATTGATCAGTTCCATGATCAGAACCGTCTTGCCGACACCTGCACCGCCGAACAGACCGATCTTGCCGCCCTTTGCATAGGGGGCGATCAGGTCGACGACCTTGATGCCGGTTTCCAGCATCTGTGTGGTGGTTTCCTGCTCGTCATAGGCGGGCGGATCGCGATGGATGTTCCACTTTTCACAGGTGACGGGCTGGGGCTTGTTGTCAATGGCACGGCCAAGCAGATTGAACACTCTGCCCAGCGTTTCGGGGCCGACCGGAACCTTGATACCGGTGCCGGTATCGACCGCTTCCATTCCGCGGGTCATACCGTCGGTGGAGCTCATGGCGATACAGCGAACGACGTCGTCGCCGAGCTCCTGGGCAACCTCGCAGACGAGCTTGCCGTTTTCGCGCTCGATTTCAATGGCATTGAGCAGGTTCGGCAGATGGCCATCCGGGAAGCGGATGTCCAGAACCGGGCCGATCACCTGCACGACAGTGCCGATGTTTTTCTCTTGCATACGGATTTCTCCTTACTACGATTTTGCTCACAGTGCCTCCGCGCCGGAAACGATCTCGGTGATCTCCTGAGTGATCGCCGCCTGCCGCGCGCGGTTGTAGTGCAGAACAAGGCTGTCGATGATCTCTCCGGCGTTCTTGTTCGCGGCGTTCATCGCCGTGCGGCGCGCACCGTGCTCGGAAGCCGAAGCCTCGCACAGAGTGGAAAACAGAATGCCGGCAACGTACTGCGGCACGATGCTTTCGATCAGCGTCTGCGCGTCGCCCTCCAAAATGGCATTGGAGTAGTGCTTCTCCTCCTGCGGATGCAGTTCCAGCGGAAGCAGCGCTTCGCTGACCGGCACCTGAGAGAGCATGGATTTGAACTTCGTGTATACGATGACCACGCGGTCAAAGCTTCCCTCGGAGAATCTGCTGCACAGAAGCTCCGCGATCTGCTTGCAGTCGCCCACGCCGATGGCGGCGGTCTGGCCGAAGTAGCTGCTCACCAGCTCGCAGCCGGTGTGCGAAAAATGCTCCAGCGTCTTGCGGCCGACCGGCAGGACACAGTAGTCCGTGCCCTGTGTGAGGGATGCGACCATGCGGAAAAGGTTGGCATTGTAGCCGCCGGCCAGTCCACGGTCGCCGCCGATGACAACATAGCAGGTCTTTTTGACCGGACGCGCCTCAGTGAATACGGTCGGATACTCGGAAACGCCGGTCTGCAAGCCCGCGATAGCGTCCGCCAGCACCTCGTGATAGGGGCGGGCGCGCTCGACGCGCTCCTTGGCGCGGCGCAGCTTCGACGTCGCAACCAGCTCCATGGCCTTGGTGATCTGCCGGGTGCTTTCGACGCTCTTGATGCGCGTTTTGATGCGCTTCATGGATGCAGCCATACGCTCGCTCCCTTATCTGAGGAACTGCGCCTTGCAGTCCTGAATTGCCTCGCGCAGCGCGGCTTCATTCTCCGCCGTGAGCTGCTTGGTATCGCGGATGCTCTCCAGGATCGCCGGGCGCTGCACGGTCAGGTAATCAAACAGTGCGGACTCGAATTCCTGGATCCGCTCCACGGGTACATCGGACAGCAGGTCGTTGACGACGGAGTAGATGATGCACACCTGCAATTCGACATCGACGGGCGTGTTGCGGTCCTGCTTCAGGATCTCCACAATGCGTGCGCCCTGCGCCAGACGGGCCTTGGTGTCCGCGTCCAGATCGGAGCCGAACTGGGCAAAGGATTGCAGCTCGCGATACTGCGAATACATCAGCTTCAGCGGGCCGGCAACCTTTTTCATCGCCTTGATCTGTGCATTGCCGCCGACACGGGAAACAGAAATACCGGGGTTGATGGCCGGACGCACACCGGAATGGAACAGCTCCGATTCCAGATAGATCTGGCCGTCTGTGATGGAAATGACGTTTGTCGGGATATAGGCGGAAACGTCGCCTGCCTGCGTCTCGATGATCGGCAGCGCCGTGATGCTGCCGCCGCCCTTCTCCTCGCTCAGATGCGCCGCGCGCTCGAGCAGGCGGGAGTGCAGATAGAACACGTCGCCCGGATACGCCTCGCGGCCCGGGGAGCGCTCCAAAAGAAGGCTCATCGCGCGGTACGCGATGGCGTGCTTGGAAAGATCGTCGTAGACGATCAGCACGTCCTTACCCTGATCCATGAAATACTCGCCCATGGCGCAGCCGGAATACGGCGCGATATACTGCAACGGTGCCAGCTCGGAGGCCGTCGCGGAAACGACGATGGTATAATCCATCGCGCCGTTGCGCTGAAGGGTATCGACCAGCTGTGCAACGGTGGAGCGCTTCTGGCCGATGGCCACATAAATGCAGGTCACGCCCTTGCCCTTCTGGTTGATGATGGTATCCATTGCGATGACGGTCTTGCCCGTCTGGCGGTCGCCGATGATCAGCTCACGCTGGCCGCGGCCGATGGGGATCATGGAGTCGATCGCCTTGATGCCGGTTTGCAGCGGCACGGAAACGGGCTGACGCTCGATGATGCCGGGGGCGCTGCGCTCGATGGGGCGCAGCTCGGCAGCCTCGATGGGGCCCTTGCCGTCGATGGGCTGGCCCAGCGCATCGACCACGCGGCCGATCAGCGCTTCGCCGACCGGCACGGAAACAACTCTGCCGGTACGCTTGACAAGGCCGCCCTCGCTGATGCCGACGTCGGTGCCAAGCATGACAACGCTGACATAATTCTCTTCGAGGTTCAGCGCCATGCCGTAGGACTCGTTTTCAAACAGCAGCAGCTCATTGGCCTTGCACTTTTCCAAGCCATGGACCTTTGCAATGCCGTCGCCGACCTGAATGACATAGCCGATCTCGTCCTGCGCTGTTTTCTGAGAATAATTTTTGATCTGATCCTTGATGATCTTGCTGATGTCGTCTATTTTCAGATTCACGGTTTCACCAACTTTATCTTATACTATGGCCTCGTCCAGACTGCGGCGCAGCCGGTCGAGCCTGCTCTGGATGCTGTCACTGAGCTGGACGCCGCCGTAGCGGAGGGTGACGCCTCCGATCAGTGCGGGATCCACGCTGTTTTTCAGCACAATGTTCTTGCCGGTGATGGACTCCAGCTTCGCCTGCAGCGCTTTGCACTGGCGCTCCTGCATGGGCACCGCCGTGATCGCCTCGGCACGCACGATGTCATGCGCTTCGTCGAAGCTGGCGCGGTAGGCCGTCCGGCAGGCCGGAAGCTGGTAAAAGGAACGCCGATCGCACAGCAGGCACAGGAAGTTCAAAAGCATGGGATCAAAGCTCCCAAATGCCTGCCGGAGCAGGCCGTGCTTTTCCTCCTTGCTGACCGCCGGCGTGTCAAGCAGCAGCGTGTAGGAAGGATTCTCCTTCAGAAGCCGCTCGACTGCGTCCAGCTCCTCCAGAACGCGCGCATCGCTGCCGTTTTCTGCGGTGAGCTGGTACAGAGCCTTCCCGTAGCTGGCGGTATCAATCATGGCTGTCCCCCAGATTCTCGATGAAGGAGTCGATCAGCTCCGCGTGCTCCTCGCGCTTGATGTCGCGCGTGAGTATGGCGGAGGCGATATCCACGGCCATCCCGGAAACCTCGTCCTTGATGTCGTTCATCGCACGCTTCTTCTCCATTTCAATCTGATCGTCCGCACGCTTCAGGGTCTGTGCAGCCTGCTCCTGCGCCTCGCGGAGGATTTCCTCCTCGCGCTTCTGCGCACGGCGGGTCGCGTCCTTGAGCATCTCCGCGCTCTGCTCGGAAGCCTTGGCGAGCTTTTCCTCGTACTCGGTCTTCATCTGCGCGGCAGCCTCTTTGTCCTGATTCGCGTTGGCGTACATATCGTCAACTTCCTGCTGGCGGGAATCGATCATTTTCTTTACGGGCTTGAACAGGAGCTTTTTCATCACAAAGAACAGGATCACCAGATTACAGAGTGTGAAAATGCTTGTCCAAAGCTCCAGTGAGATAAAATCACCGGACTCGCCAAACAAATACGTCAAATACAAGGTATTCCCTCCCCTTTAGCCGGGTACCCGGCTCAATCAGAACGCGAAAATCAGAAGCAGAGCAACGACCAGGGAGTAAATGCCGGTGGTTTCAGTGATGGCGCAGCCGAGAATCATGTTGGTGCGCAGGGTGTCCGCAACCTCAGGCTGACGAGCCATGCCCTCCAGTGCGCAGCCGACGGCGTGACCTTCGCCGACAGCGGGGCCGATAGCACCGATGCCCATGCAAAGACCTGCGCCAATTGCGATCAAACCTTTTACGAGTTCCATAATTAGTTCCTCCTGAAAATTGTATATAAATTGAAATTTGCTTACGCTTTTACCTTCTCTTCCGGGGGCGGGCAAGCCGCACCCACGTAGACCATGGTCAGCATACAGAACACCAGCGCCTGAATACAGCCGGAGAACAGGTCAAAATAGATTGACAGGACGGCCGGAATGCCGACCTGCAAGATTGGGATATTGCGGATGATCTCATTGGGCACCCAGCTCAGCGCCGCAGAGCTGGCCAGCGCCAGCGCCGCATAAATTAGGCTGGTCAGGACACCGCCGCCGGCAACGTTGCCGAAATGACGGAAGGCCAAAGACATCGGCTGCGCAATCTCGCTGACGATGTTCATCGGCGTCATGACGACGATCGGCTCCGTGAAGCCCTTGAGCCAGCCGAGGACGCCGTTGCGCTTGATGGTGTTGTACCAGACCAGCGCCGTTGTGACCAGAGCCCACGCAAGCGTCGTGCTGAGATCGGCGGTCGTGCTCTTGAGGAAGCCCGTCATGCCGATCAGTGAGCCGCAGACCGAGGACAGGAACAGCACGCCAATATACGGAGCAAAGCCGATGTTGTGCTCGCCCATGGTGGAGCTGACCATATTATAAAGAGCGGTAACGCCCTTTTCCGTCACACACTGCATCCGGCCCGGACGCTTTTTCAGATTCCGGCCGAGCAGCCAGCTTACGAGGATCAGCAGGATCATCACAACGAAAGCAGACACCGCCGTCTCCGTGATCGTCACGTCGAACAGTCCGAAGAACGAGAATTCAAACAGCGTACTTGCGCCCTTGCCGACGTTTTCCATCAATTTTCACCTCTGTTATTGGTTTTTTTCTTTTTGATCAGCGTCCCGGAGAACAGCGCGATGCGCATGAAGCACAGCGGCAGCAGGGTCGCCAACGGGTCGAAGTTTCCGCTCTTGAGCGCCAGCACCAGAACGACGATCAGCACGATCATGCGCAGCACGAAATTGCCGCGCGCTGCGAGCTGACCTCTCGCCGGAGAACTGGTCCGTTCCGCAAGGATCAGGGAAAAGATCATCACCGCGAAGTTCAGCAGGACAAGCCCCGTGCCGAGCGCCGCGCTCCAGAGGATCTTCATGCTCCAGCGGCCGATAACGGCATACACGCCCAGCATCACGCCGCTCAGCAGGATCTCCGCCGGAAAGATGGGCCACATCTCCGCCAGCACAGAGCAGAAGTTCTTTCTGGTTTTCGGGGAAAGCTCCGGGAAAAGCTCCGGCATTTCCTGTCCCTTATCCGGTTTTTCCGTCATGCGGCTTTCCTCCTTTGCTGTCGATGGGGTCGAAGCTCTTGGCTGTCTTTAAGATATAGCGGAACATACTGTACACACCGGTCAGCACGCCGAGGAGAATCCCCACGATCAGCGCCCAGCGGCCGGCGCCCCAACGGTTTACCGCCAGCCATCCCAGCAAAACGAGCAGTCCACCCGGGCAGAGCAGGCAAAAGCCGGCCTGTAACACATAGTTTACCGCGTAAGCAATGTGAAATACCTTTTTCGGCATCTGCATCCCCCGTTTAAATCTGGAATCCAAACACTTCCCTTATAGTAATATCATACCGCAAAACGCAAATAAATGCAACTCTCTTTCCCGAATTTATTTATTTTTACGGTTATGCCATTGCTTGATTTATGATATTGCATCAAGCACTGCGCTGCAACGGGCATTTGTGTGATGCTGCCTATTTTTCATACATTTTGTGTAAAATGTGCAACATTCTATTTTAAGAGACTGAATCAAGGGGATATTTCCACCGCTTTTCCTGCCGCAGAGCTTTGGATAACTGTAAATTTATATCAATAACTTTGGTTTGAATTTCTCTGTCGTATTTTCCCCGACGCGGCATTGACAACCGGCCTTGCGCCTGCTACAATATTCTTCGCACAAATATGAAAAGTATGAAAAGGAGGCAGCCATGGCCGGAGGAAAACACTTGCTTGGCATGGCGCACGGACGGCACGTTTTCGGCACTGCAAAGGTTGGAGAACGCGGCCAGATCGTCATTCCCAAGGACGCGCGGGCACTGTTTGGGATTCAGCCGGGCGACACGCTGCTCATTCTCGGAGATGAAAAGAGCGGGATCATTGTGACGCGGCCGGAGGTCGTCAGCGATATGGCGCGCCGCGTATTTCAGGAGATGGAGGAAGAGAAATGAAAGATCTGTATTTGCAGCTCGGCGTTTCCCCGGCGGTTTACGCCTATGGGGAAAGCGTTCTGACCGGGCTGCGGGAACGCTTTGCCGCGGTGGACGCCGTGGCGGAATATAATCAGGCCAAGGTCATCGCCGCCATGCAGAAAAACCGCGTGGGCGCGTCCTGCTTTGCCGCCACGACCGGTTACGGTTATGACGACGTCGGCCGCGACGTGCTGGAAAAGGTCTATGCCGACACCTTCCACACGGAAGCCGCTCTCGTCCGCCCGCAGATCACCTGCGGCACGCACGCGCTGACCGTCGCCCTGTCCGCCAATCTGCTGCCCGGCGACGAGCTGCTCTCCCCCGTCGGTGCGCCTTATGATACGCTGGAGGAGGTCATCGGCATTCGCCCGTCGACCTGCTCTTTGAAGGAATACGGCGTGAGCTACCGACAGGTTGACCTGACGCCGGAGGGTACTTTTGATTATGACGCCATCCGCGCCGCGGTCAACGAGCGCACCAAGCTCGCGACCATCCAGCGCAGCAAGGGCTACGCCACCCGTCCGACCTTCTCGGTCAAACAGATCGGCGAACTGATCGCCTTCCTGAAGTCCGTCAAGCCGGACATCATCTGCATGGTGGACAACTGCTACGGTGAATTTGTTGAAACGACAGAGCCCAGTGACGTCGGCGCGGACATGGTCGTCGGCAGTCTGATCAAGAATCCCGGCGGCGGCCTCGCCCCCATCGGCGGCTACATCTGCGGCAGAGAAGCATACGTCCGGCGCTGCGCCTTCCGCCTCTCCGCGCCCGGCCTTGGGCAGGAGGTCGGCGCAAATCTCGGTCTGATGCCCGCCTTCTATCAGGGCTTCTTCCTTGCTCCGACGGTCGTCGCCTCCGCGCTCAAGGGCGCGATCTTCGCGGCAAATCTCTATGAGCGCATGGGCTTCCGCGTCGTGCCGGACGGCAGCGAAAGCCGCCATGACATCATTCAGGCCGTGGAGCTCGGCTCCCGCGAGGGCATGATTGCCTTCTGCAAGGGCATTCAGTCCGCCGCCCCGGTGGACAGCTACGCCGACCCCGTGCCCTGGGCCATGCCCGGCTATGAGGACGAGGTCATCATGGCTGCCGGCGCCTTCGTGCAGGGCTCGTCCATCGAGCTGTCGGCCGACGGCCCCATCCGTCCCCCTTACGCCGTCTATTTTCAGGGCGGCCTGACATGGTATCACGCAAAGCTCGGCATCCTTCTGTCCGTACAGAAGCTGGTGGAAGCCGGCCTTGCAAAACTTCCGGAGGTAATAAAATGAATTGGTTCTGGTTTGCACTGATCGCGCTGCTCTGCTGGAGCGGCTCCGACCTCTTTTCCAAAATCGGCTGCTGCGGTCAGGAGGACCGCACAGCACATCTGAAAATGGTAGTCGCCGTCGGCACCGTCATGGGCCTGCACGCGGCCTATATGATCCTCTTCCGCAATGTCGCGATCTCGTGGCAGGTCATCTGGACGTACCTTCCCGTGTCGCTGCTGTACATCGTTTCCATGGCGCTGGGCTATGTCGGCCTGCGCTACATTGAGCTTTCGATCTCCTCTCCCATCTGCAATTCCTCCGGTGCTCTGGTCGCCGTGCTGACCATGCTGACCGGTGGCCTGAGCGCGCTGGACGGCGCGAATCCCGTGCTGGTCGTCGGTGCGATCGCGCTGGTCTGCATCGGCGTGATCGGTCTGGGCGTCGTCGAAGCGCGCGAGGACGACGAGCTGCGCGCGCGCCGACAGGAGCACGCCAACCGCAAGTACGCCAGAAGCTGGCTGGCCATCTGCCTGCCGATCGCCTACTGTCTGCTGGATGCCGCCGGCACCTTCGCCGACTCTCTGGTGCTGGAAACGCTCAACGAGGACTCCGCGAACGTCGCCTACGAGCTGACCTTCCTGGCCGCCGGCCTGGGCTGCCTTGCCTATCTGCTGATCCGCCGCAAAAAGTTCACCTTCAGGCTGGAGCTGCCAAAGTACATCGGTGCCGCCTGCGAAACGGTCGGCCAGCTTTTCTACATCTACGCGCTGGCGGACGAGGATCATGTCATGATGTCCGCGCCCATCATCTCGGCCTACTGTGTACTCTCGGCGGTCTGGGGCCGCATTTTCCTGAAGGAAAAGCTGTCGTGGAAGCACTATCTGATGATCGCACTTGTCGTCGTCGGCATCATCCTGCTGGGCATTTACGACATTTAATTGATAAGCAAAAGCATTAAATTCACCGCGTTTATGGACGGCAGGAGGCCAAATTGCAACCAAATAACCGAGCAAAAGGGACGCTATCAGGCTGGTAGCGTCCCTTTCTGCATATTGTCAACCGCAGTTTGAAAAGTACTGCGGTTTTTTGCTCAAAAACCAAGTGGTAACGTGGAGCGTTGGGTGTGAAAAGCCCTCGCAATACAGGGCCCAACTAACTCTTTCTATTCGCTCCCCCTCTATTGTTATTCTCCGTTTTCCAGTATATAATTATCATGAAAACGGCGTTTTCACAGCAGAATATATGTCGTATATGGAAACGACGGCAAACTGGGACGTTTTCAAAAGGCCGGCGCAGAGAAGCCTATTGACAAGAGAAGATGAGGAAAACCGACGAGAATCACCCGCCGGAAACACATGATGAGCGCCAACTCTACGATCCATAGATTGTATTCTCACAGACGGTTAGCTAAAATGAAATCAGCAGGAGGCAGAAAATATGGATACAAACGCAACAGGCCGCTTTATAGCTGAGCTTCGAAAGCAAAAGGGATACACACAAAAGGAATTAGCCGAAAAACTCATGGTAACAGATAAAGCAATTTCTCGATGGGAAACAGGAAAAGGGCTTCCCGACACTTCGCTTTTAAAGCCCCTTGGGGATGCTTTAGGTGTTTCCGTCAGTGAATTGCTGTTCGGCAGAATTATTGAGGAGGCAGATATGAAAGATCAGACAGACAAAATCATCTTAGAGTCGTTGAATTATTCAAAGCGTATGCTTGTAAGTACGATAAGCGTAATCCTATTTTTGATCGGTATTGCTTTGATAATTTCACCGCTATTCTTGGCAAGTCAAAGTTATATCTGGATATTGGGTCTTGCCTTTGCAGCAATAGCAATCCTCTGCACCTACATAAGGAAGAAGGGAAATTCAATGAAAGTGACAAATAAATCGTATTATTCGGCCGCAATCGCATTACAAGGTGCAGCGTTAATTTTGGAAATATTGCCGATTGGTGCAGTCATGGTTTTTGCGACAAGTCCCACCGAACGCACCATCGAAATATGTTCGTATTTCAGCCTGCTGCCTGTTGGTTATGCAAATGTCACTCCCATGTTGACAGGAATTCTGACAGTTGCGATCATCTTGATGGGCATAATTGTTTTGTTTAAGTTTGACAAAGCCGCCAAAATCAAAAAAGCCGTATTCATTTGCAGTATCCTTTCTTTGCTGTTTTCAATCGTTCCGTTGATCCTGTTCGGTATCGTTGGTATGACAGCAGCAAGTTATGCAGTTTCCGGAGCAATCCTGTTGTCAATCTGTCTGCAAGCGGTGGCAAATCGTCAAGAATAGTTCTGTTCAATTCTCTGCATCAAGCTTGAAAAAGCAAGCCGGACGAAAAGCTGAACATCATAAATAGGCAGCGGCTTTGCAAAAGCAAGGCCGCCGCTTTGTTGCTAAGGTGTAATTTTGCAAGAGTTTTCAGGATTTGCTGCCGAGAGCAGGCTTTTCCATTACGCCATATACAGCCGCTGGATCTCCGTTCCCTGATAGTAGTGCAGCAGGATCTCCTCAAAGCGCTCCCCCGCCCGCGCCAGCGCATCGGCGCCGTACTGGCTCAGTCCCACGCGGTGGCCGTAGCCGCTGGTCGTGATGGTCACGCCATCCTCCGCAGCGGAGAAAGACATGACCGTTGAGCGCAGAGAAAAGCGGGAGCGCAGCTCCGTCCCGCGGATCTCCACGCCGCCGATTTGGATGCTGTCCAGTCCGCCGCCCGCAGTGCGCGTTTCCTCGCCGAACCATTCGGTGGGGCTTCCCGATAAGTCCGCCTCTGGGTGTGCGAGCTTCTCCGCAAATTCCGCCGCGCTGAAGGTCACGCTTTCCTCATACTGCTCCTCGTGCTCCGGGCTCTCCACCGCCTGCAAATACGGCACGTCGCTGCCCCAAACTGCGGCAGCCGCCTCCGTCATCCCCGCGGCGCAGGAGAAAAAGGTCGCGTCGATCAGTTCCCCGCTGTAGGTCACGACCAGCCCGTCCGTCTGGCTCACGGCCTCTTCCGCCCGCGTCAGCGCTTCCGTCCCGGCAAACTCCTGCACGGGCGTCCATGCCTGACAGCAGGCGAAGCTCCCGCAGACATCCACGCTGCCGTGTTTTCTCGCCTGTATCTTGCGCAGCGCATAAGTGCGCGACGCGACCGCCTGCGCCTTGAGCGCCTCCGGGGCAAAATCCGTCGGCATCTCGGCCAGCACCACGCCGGTCAGATAGTCGTGCAGCGTCATTTCCTTCACGCCGTCGGCCGTTTCTACCCGCAGCAAAAGTCCGCCGTCGAAGGACACCTGTGGTGTTTCCGCGGATTCAGAAGGCTCCGTCGGCGCCGCCGTTTCCTGCGTTGGCGGGACATTTTTCGCCCCCGGCAGCAGAAAAAACGGCAGTACAAAGGCCGCCAACGCAACAAAAATTGCCAAAATCACTTTTCCTTTCATAACTTCTCCTTTCTGCGGCGCGTTTTGCATTGACGCGGCGCTCTTTATTTGATAAAATAGGTAAAATCTTTTGCGAGGTGATCTCCATGGCTGAACAGGAAAGCCCGTCCACCTATCAGGAATTCATTCACAGTCTATGCGCCGATTACAAGATCCATAACTCTCTGATCCATGAGGCGCGGGAAAACAGCAACATCAAGCGCGGCTTGAGAAACGACGACGGCACCGGCGTCATGGTCGGCTGCACCAAGGTCGGCAACGTCCTCGGCTACAGCGTCGTTGACGGTGACCGCGTCCCCATGGAGGGCCGCCTGATCTACCGCGGCTACGACCTGACCGACCTTGTGGACGCCTACATCCGCGAAAAGCGCTTCGGCTTCTCCGAGGTCGCCTACCTTCTGCTGCTGGGCAAGCTACCCACGCGCGAGCAGTATGAGATGTTCAACGCCGTTCTGCACTCCTACACTGCGCTGCCGCAGAACTTCACCGAGGACATGATCCTCAAAAATCCCAGCCACGACGTCATGAACAAGCTGGGGCGTTCGGTGCTGGCGCTCTACTCCTGCGACCCCGATCCGGACAGTCTGACCGTGGAAAACATGATGCGCCAGTCCATCGAGCTGGTCGCCCGTTTCCCCGTCATCGTTGCGCACGCTTACGTTGTCAAGCGCCACTATTTTGATGACGACAGTCTGTATCTGCACCGCCCCGAGCCGGGCCTCTCCATCGCGGAAAATTTCCTGCGCATGATCCGGCCGGACAAGCAGTTCACCCACGAGGAGGCGCGCCTGCTCGACCTGTGTCTGGTCTGCCACGCCGAGCACGGCGGCGGCAACAACTCCACCTTCTCCTGCCGCTCCGTTTCCTCCACCGGGACGGACACCTATTCCGCCATCGCCGCGGCCGTCGGCTCGCTGAAGGGCCCGAAGCACGGCGGCGCAAACCGGCAGGTGCTCCGGCAGTTTGAGGAATTCAAGGCGAACGTCAGGGACTGGAAAGATGACGAGGAGGTCGCGGCCTTTGTCCGCAAGGTGCTGAACAAGGAAGCCGGCGACGGCTCCGGTCTGATCTACGGCATGGGTCACGCCGTCTATACCCTCTCCGACCCGCGCACGCTGATCCTCCGCAAAAGCGCGCGCACGCTGGCGCGCCAGAAAAACATGCTTGACGAGCTGGAGCTGATGGAAGCCATCGAGCGCGTCACGCCCGGCGTTTTCGCCGAGATCACCGGCAGTGAGAAGGTCATGTGCGCCAACGTGGATATGTATTCCGGCCTGATGTACCGTATGCTGGGCATCTCCCCGGATCTCTTTACCCCGCTGTTCGCCGTGGCCAGAATCACCGGCTGGTGCGCGCACCGTATGGAGGAGGTCCTGACCGGCGGCCGCATCTACCGTCCGGCCTACAAGCCGCTGATCCGTCATAAGGATTATGTCCCGTTTGACGAGCGTTAAACCGCTTTTGCGGGAGTGTCCTGTGCGGGATCTTCGCATAGATCATCTGCGCGCGGTTCTGGTCTTTCTCGTCGTGTTCGGCCACTTTCTGGAAGCCTCCCCGGACGGCTGTATGCCGCTCTACCGCTTGATCTATGCGTTTCACATTCCCGCGCTGCTGTTTCTCTCCGGGCGCTTTGCGCGCTTTTCGCTGCGGCGGGTTCGGGGGCTTCTGCTTCTGTACGCTGTCTGCCAACTCCTCTACCGGCTGTTTGACTGGCTGGTGCTGGGCAACCCGCAGAAGGTTGTAAGCTGGCTTCTGGTTCCCTATTGGCATCTGTGGTATCTTGTCGTGCTGATCGGCTGCCTTGCGCTGGCACCGCTGTTGGAGAAAATTTCCCGGAAGCTGCGGCCGCTAGCCGTTCTCGCTTCCCTGCTGGTTGCCGTGCTCTGGGGCGCGATTCCCGTTTCCGGCTACTGGCTCTCCTTTGGACGCCTTCTGAGCTTTTTCCCCTTCTTTTTGACAGGATTGTACTGCAAAAATGTCCGCCTGCCCTCCGGAAAGCACCGGGCTCTGCCGCTGTTTCTGTCCGCTCTCCTGACCGCCGCGGGGACGTGGCTCCTGCTCCGCTGGGACGCGCTGCCGACGGGTCTTCTCTTCGGTGCGCAGAGCTTTGCCCGACTGGGCGCAACCGTAGTGCAAAAGGTATTCTCCCTCGCACTCGCCTTTTGCTGGATATGCTTTCTCCTGCTTTTCCCCTGGCCTTCGCGCTCAATCCCTCTCTGGACAGGCATCGGTCAGGCAACCCTCCCTATCTACCTGCTGCACGGTTTCTTTGTCCTCGCCGCGAAGCACTGGGCGCTGTTTGTCGGTCTTGACTCGCTTGCTCCGCTGTCTGCACTGGCGGTGAGCCTGCTTCTGACCGTCCTGCTTGGCAGTCCGGAGCTGAGCCGCTGGATGAACACGCGCTTCTTTCCAAGCATCAAAGGAAAAAATACACTTTTTTCGCCAAACCCCGAAAAAAAGGATTGACAATTTCCGCTGTCCATGCTACAATAGCTGAGCAATCTGGTCAACGGAATATGCGCGAGTGGTGGAATTGGCAGACTCGCTAGATTCAGGTTCTAGTGTCCACTCCGGACGTGCGGGTTCAAGTCCCGCCTCGCGCACCAAGAAGCGGCGATCTTTGGCAGAAGATCGTCGCTTCTTTCTTTTCTTCTCTTTTCGTTTTTCACTTTTCTCCCCTCTCTCGAATCGCTGAGTTCTTATTGAACGCACCTATTTTTATTTCCTTGATTCATTGTCCGTATTTGACTATACTATTTTGAGAATACAGAAGGGGGCAAACGTAAATGAAATATTTGGTTTTATTGGCCGGCTGCGGACTTGGCGATGGGTCATGCATAGAAGAAGTCATCCTGACGTATGCAGCACTTGACAAGTACGGATGCGATTACACGCCTGTTGCAGAAGATCTCTCCGTGGCGTCAGTGAACCACCTGACCGAGCAGGCGGCAGAGACGCGGAACCTTCTCCAAGAGGCAGCCCGCATCGGCAGAGGGCGCATAAAGGACATTCGTGAAATTGATTTTGAAGAATACGGTGCGTTAATCATACCCGGTGGAATCGGTCTACTGAACAATTATAAGGATTCCGACTTGATCGTGGCATGCGTCACTCATTTTATTGGCAGGAAGAAGCCGATCGCTGCCATGTGCGCAGGAATCGACTTCATGCGTCGCTTCCTCGGAAGTAGTCTTTTGAAACGTGAAGCAAAAGGACTAGCTGCCGAAAAATTCTGCTATGCCTCTGACAACAATCTTTATTACACTCCAGCCTTCCGAAAAACCGGCAGCTGCTACACGGCGTTACTGGGCATTGATGCAATGATTGATGCGTTGAGGAAAACCCAAACAACCTGACAGAATTTCAGATTATCGCAGCATTACAGCAGTTTTCTCAAACATAGAGCCTATCTTCCGACCGCAGGCAGGCCAGCGCCTTGACCGGCAGTGCATAGCCACAGCCGAAGAAGCCATTCCCGTGAAAAATTTCAAGTTGCTTCCCGCGCACCTGCGACGACGCCGTTATCATTTCTCGCCCCACACGCAAACTGACAATATTCGTAGCCGTTGAGCGCCTGTGTTCCCGGCAGCGGTGTCTGGGACACCCGGCTGCGGCCGAAGCCATGCCTCGTTAGGCGCCACCGCAATCGCTGGAAGGCCGCCGATTATCCGAATGGAATTGATGCGAAGAAAAGGCCGAGCGCAAGTCCGCATTCACTTAAGGACGAAGGATGCTCAAAAAGGATACGGCATAGCTTACGATCATGTAGGCTATGCCGTTTCTTTTTGCTCTTGTTGCGGGATATCGACCACGCCGATGAAGTTCCACCAGATGACCAGGGTCTGCTTTTTTGTCCGTGTGCCGGGGACTTTCTCCGGTTTCTTCACCTCGATCTTCTCCACGAAAGATCGGATGATCTCTGCGGTAAGTTCCGTAATGTCCGTATACCGGCGCACCATTCCCAAGAAGGAACTACATTCAGGCGTTGTTCCCGAGCTTCCGCAATTGCTGTCTCCAGTTCGGAAACTCTTGTTTCCAATTGCTTCTGCTCGGTTTCGTAGGTTGCGGACATTCGGGAAAAACGGTCGTCGGATATTTTCCCGTCGAGGTTATCCTCGTAGAGCCGTTGCATGATCGATATTCTTCTGAAGCTGTCCAAGCTGTACGGCGTTTCAGTTGATTGTCTGATTGGAAATGATGAGGTCGTTGACACGAGCATAACCGAAAAAGAAGCTGCAATGATAAGCGCTATGCGTCAGGCGGACGAACGAGCCAGACAGGATGCAATTGCCTTGTTAGAGCTGCATACAGGGAATAAGAAAATCTAAACAGAGAGGTGCAAAGTGACAGGGGCTTTGCCCTCTGTATCTTGAAAGGGCACCGTGCAAGCGGTGCCCTTTCTTTTAAGGTCGCAAGGCAGCACGCACTTTTGTGAGCATCCCTTTTGCGAGGTTAAAAGCAGGAAAAGTGCGAGCTTGGACACCGTTTTTGCCAAAATGGCTCACTGAAAAGCGGTTATTGCCGAAACGGCGATGGAAGCAGATGTGTCACCACCTTATAATAATAGTAGTGACTTATGATCCCTATCTGCTTTGAGAAATGTGCGAGGTTAGAATGGAAGGTTCCGTTTACCAATACTACGCAAATGTCCGAACTGAGCCGGTCGAATGGCTATGGTATCCCTATATACCGCTTGGGAAGCTGACGGTGCTCCAAGGCGATCCCAGTGAGGGTAAATCTACATTTGCGTTGAATGTCGTAGCAAGAATTATGACAGGACAGCCTATGCCGGATGGTGTTCCTGCTAAAGGAAAGCGTGTTGCGATCTATCAGTGCGCTGAAGACGGTATTGCAGATACAATAAAGCCCCGTCTCCAGCAGGCCGGAGCGGATTGTGAACGAATAGCTTATATCATAGACAACGACATTGCATTGACACTGGAGGACGGTCGAATCGAAACAGCGATCAAGGACACACACGCCAGTGTATTTATTATCGACCCCATTCAGGCATTTATTCCGCCTGATGCAGATATACAGAGTGCCACCAAGATGCGCTCTGTTCTGCGGAAGCTGGTAAATATTGCAGACCGCAACAAATGCGCTGTAATTCTCATCGGTCACATGAACAAAGGCGGCAGTAGCAAATCATTGTATCGAGGGCTTGGCTCTATCGACATTGCTGCTATTGCACGAAGTGTGCTCATGATCTCAAGAGATGAAAGCCGCCCTGACATCCGATACATGTATCCGATAAAATCGAGCCTTGCTCCGGAAGGACCTGCAATTGCTTTCTCGTTCAAGAACGACTGGGCAAGAAAAATGCCATCGAGTTTGAATCTCTCGATGACTATGTCGTTCCGCCCAAAATGTTCTTCTCCATGATTAAGAAGCAATTTGTTCATGGAATCATGCGGACAAATCAGTTGGACACGTCGAAGACATATATTTTATCTGGCGAGTATCTGGAGGAAAAGAATACAGCAGTATTCTCGTTAGTTGAGGGCGTCAGTCTTCGTATACAAAAAGGGATGACGCAGTCATGAACGATTTCGTCAGAGAGTTTTTTGAGGATCAGCCTGAATTGCTCAAGCGATATGAACGCAACGAGGCACGATATATCTTGCAGCTTCCGAAGAACTACGATACAATAAGCATAAACTTCGGCATTGATAAGAATGAGATGAAGCGGCTGGTGATTGCCCTTGCCGAGCTTGATCTGACCATAGATGAATGGCTCTGCTTTAAGATGAAAGAGCTGATTCTGGCCGACAGACTATCCAAGGAAAATAGAGGCGAAAAATAAGAGATTATGCGTTACTATGTTGTCTCCGATGTTCACGGATACTATACGCAGATGAAATCTGCATTGGAAAAGGCAGGCTTCTTTTCCGATACAACTCCTCATAAGTTAATCATGCTCGGAGATTTATTTGATCGAGGGCATGAGGCGAAACAGCTTCAGCAGTTCATATTGGAGCAGATGGAGCAAGACAAGATAATTCTCATTCGTGGAAACCATGAGGACTTATTTGTGGAGCTTGTGACCACGGATGCAGGGATGCCATATAGCTATCACAAATCAAACGGAACTTATGATACTGCACTCCAGTTAACGGGCTTTGATCCAGTGATGGCATCTATACGCCATTATGATTTTGCCGATGCAGCGAAAAACACACCGTTTTACAAAGAGATTATCCCAGCGATGCTTGATTACTTTGAGACGGAACACTATGTTTTCACGCATGGCTGGATACCAAGCATTCCGAACAGGGATAAAAGCTACAGCTATATTTCTTCTTGGAGAGAAGCAGACCGTGAGCAATGGAATCAAGCAAGATGGTTCAATGGCATGGATGCAGCACAGACCGCAGATGAGAATAAGACCATTATTTGCGGACACTGGCATACTTCGTATGGCCATAGCAAATACGAACACAAGGGGACCGAGTTTGGAGAAGATGCGGACTTCTCTCCCTATTATGGTCCCGGAATTATTGCCATAGATGCCTGTACAGCGTTCAGTGGAAAGGTAAATTGTCTTGTGATAGAGGATTAACGGCGTGGCGTAGTACGGGATTGAACTTTGCATATCCGTTTATAACCACGCTTTAGACGGGCACAATATAAAGAGTGAATGTGAGCAGAGTATTGAAGTTTTTTTTGGATTTCTTACGGGACGACCTGAAACCCATTGAAATTCTGAGATTCTACTGTTATAATATTAACTACAATCTTTCGGAGGTGCGAAAGGTTGGAGTTGCACCACATACACCACTTGGAGCACCACTATGGTGTATGCTTTCAGCAGGGAAATGTACAGAGTTATCGCACACGGGAAAATGTGACCTGTAAGCAAAGCACAGTATTAACAGGGCTTCTACACAGCTATTCCATGTGAGGAATCTTATCCCACAATGAAGCCGTTGGACTCTGACAAGAAGGTTGAAAAGCGCGTTGAGGCTCCTGCGGAGGCTGCTCAGGCGGCTCCGGTTGTGGAGAAAAAATCGATTTTTCCAATGTTCAGGTCGAGCCTTTATTTGCGGATCAGGTCGATTTTGACACCTTCTCCAAGAGCGATTTCCGTGCCGTGAAGGTTAAGGAATGCGAAGCCGTATCGGTGGGCATACTAAGTAAGAAAAGTCGCCGTCAACAGACGGCGGCTTTTCCTTTTCGGGTAGTATTCAAGAAGCCATAAAGTTCTGTGAGTAATGGAAGAAGCCAGCGTTTGCAGAAATGTCACAATTTACGGAGGTAAAGTTTCAAATACCACTTGCCTTTTTGTTCTTGATATGATATTATTAGTATGCGTACTAAAGTGTTTGAAGAAAGGTGATATATTTGCGGAGAGACAGCAGCGAGACGAAGCGGAAAATACTGACCGTGTGCGTTCGTCTCTTTTTGGAGCAGGGGTATAAAAGCACCTCCGTCAGTCAGATTGTGGACGAAGCGGGCGTGGCAAGAGGAAGCTATTTGAATCTGTTTCCGACCAAGGATAAAATTTTGCTGGACTTGACCGAAACGATGTTCGGCGGACAGTTCGGCGTGGCAAGAAGCATTGCAGACAGCAAGCTGCCGCCAGTTTACGCCTATGCGGTGGAAACAGCGATCCAACTGACACTGACTGAACTGAATGAGAACCTGCGAGAAATCTACATTGAAGCCTATTCCCTGCCCGACACGTCGGAATATATTTACCTGCATACCACAGCAGAGCTGAAGCAGATTTTTGGTGAACATTTCCCCGATGATACCGAGAGCGACTTTTACGAGATGGAAATCGGCACGGCAGGACTGATGCGCAGCTATATGGCGAGAAAATGCGATATTCATTTTCCGCTGGAACGCAAGCTCAGCCGTTTTCTGACGGCGGCGATGCGGGTGTATCGGGTGCCGGAGGCGGAGCAGGCAAAGGTGCTTGCCTTTATTCAATCACTGGATATCAAGGCAATTGCCACAGAGGTTATGTATAAGCTGTTTGCAATGCTGGAAATGAAATATGACTTTAAGCTGTCGAAAGGTAGCGAAACGGAGGTAACAAAATGAGGAAACGACTGTTCGCCATTCTGCTGGCGCTCTGCCTGCTCGCGCAGCTATTGCCGTTTACGGCAAACGCGGTTCGCCTTGATTGGCCGCATCCGTCTGCGCATTGCGTCTGCGGAGGAGGAATCAGCAATCATAAAGCCATGAACGGACACACGGCCTATGAAGGGGTCTACTTCACCAAGGACGGGAAGGAAAATACCTCCGGCGATATTTCAAAAATGAACGTGATCCGATCGGAAGCAGACCTTCTGGAGATCAACCATAAAGCAGCGAACAACAAGGGAAAAACGTTCTACTATTACCTTGCCAATGATGTCACCCTCACGAAACGAATCCATGTTTGGGAGGGCTGCACGTTTGTGATCTGTTTGCATGGCCATACCCTTACCTGCAATGTGCCGGATGCACAAAGCGCCTTCTTTGTGATGAATAACGCGCGCCTGGTATTTACGGATTGCCAGCTCTCCGGCGACCGCGGCCTCATCACCGGCGACAGCTGCGCCGCTGTTTCTGTTGACGGAACTGCCACCTTTGAGCTTTACGGCGTGAGCATCTGCATGACCAGCTCGGAAACGGACGGCATCCGCGATGTTTACAACGACCCGGTTTGCGGCATTTATAACTGCGGTACGTTCAATATGTACGGCGGCTGCTACTATCAAAAAAGCTCCGACTATCCCACGGATCGCCCGGTCATCAGCAACATCCGCAACACCAAGTACGGCCCCGGTGTAATTAACAGAGGAACCTTCAATATGTACGACGGCATCATCTCCGGCAACGAGCGGAACGGTGTGATGTCCACCATCACCCGGTCAGATGATACCATCAACCTCTACGGCGGCACCATCACCGGCAATACCGGCGCGGGTATTTCGGCCACCCACTGGCCCATGCCCTCCATCGCGACAAGCGACTATTATACCAATGTCAACCTCTACGGCGGTACGATCTCGGAAAATACCGGTGCGGGCATCGACGCGGCCTACGGCAGAGTGACAATGGCGCAGCAGAGCAGCGCCATTCCCGTCGAAATCAAGAACAACAAGGGCGGCGCGATCTCGCTGACGCGGGACGGCTCGACCGCCAACCTCGGCACCGGCCGGATTACCGGAAACTCCGGCGGCAAGGGCGCGGTCGCGCTGAGTGCAGGCTCCCTGACCCTTACCGGCGACGTGAAGATCACCGGAAACACCGGCGCAAATCTCTATCTTGCCAGCGGAAAAACCGTCACGCTCGACAAGCTCGGCAGCGGTGCGCAGATCGGCGTTACTACGGAGGACACGGCGGTTCCGGTGGTGTTCGCCGCGGCCAACGGCACGGATTACGCCAGCCGCTTTACCCCGGACAGCGCGGGCTACAGCATCGGCTATAACGCCGCGCAGCAGCTCCAGCTGCAAACCATGACCTATCCCGTGACCTACGCCCCTGGCGCAAACGGCACGGGCGACAGCAAGACGGTGAACAAGGAGCACGGCAAAGCGCTGAAGCTGCAAGGCGCGCTCTTTACCCGTATGGGCTATACGCAGGTCGGCTGGTCGAAGCACGACGGCGGCGAGAGGGACTATTCCCTGAACGCGATTTATGAGCAAAACGAGGCGCTTACGCTCTACCCCGTCTGGGAGGAGCGCAGCGACTATACCGTCCATATCGTCAACCGCGACGGCTCGACGGTCACGGAATTGAAGAACGTCAAATGGACGGATGAAATTTGGAAGCTCCTGACGCCGACACCGACAAGAGAAAATGGTGAGCTCCTGAAAAGACTGCTGCTCGGCACAAGCATAGTTTACGGCGGAGATACCTACGGCAAATTTGCCACGGGCGGCGAGGACAGCCTTACCTTCATTGCTGTTTGGGATGATGCCTTTGCGAGCCGCAGCACCATTTCTGTAGGCGATTCCCAGTGGACCGGCTATCGTGCGGATGCTTCGGAGCGATTCTTCCGCGATGACCAGACGGTGACGCTCACGGTGTCGCATCCGGAAGAACTGTTGTATTTCCAGTACGCGGTCAGCGACCAGCTTTTTGAAAATGGCAGTGTTGCGGCAAGAAAGCTGAGCTTTGTGGATTATACAGGGACGTTCAGCACCGCCTCGCTGAATCTGGAGGAGGGGAAGCCCTATGTGATCTATGGCTTCCTATTCACTGAGTTCAAAAGTGAAATTGTGATCAATACGGATAAGATCATCATCGACAAGACCGCCCCGACGATCACCGGCGCGAAGAATGACGACGTTTTCTGCGGCGAGGGCGACAAGACCCTCACCGTGACCGATCGGTATCTGGACACCGTGACGGTCAACGGCACGCCCGTGACCCCCAACGAACAGGGTCAGATCGCCCTCACCGACGCGAGAACCCCGCAGACCGTCGTCGCCACGGACAAGGCGGGCAATTCCACGACGCTCACCGTGACCGTCCATTCGTCCCATTCCTACAAATGGCAGACAGGAAACGGCCAGTATTGGGGCGAATGCGAATTCTGCGGCGACAAGGTCGAAAAGACGAACGTTCCCTCCCTGACCATCACCGCGCCGGATGCCGTCTGCCGCACGCAGGATTTCGAGTTCTCCTTCCCTCTGCCGGAGGGCTGCACGGATCCCGCCTACAGCTATGAGTTTAAATACACTGGCGACGGCGAACCCATTGCCCCGGTCGACGGCCTCTGCACGGGGACGATCCCTGCCGCTTCCTACATAGCGGGAGAAGCCGGCTTCCGCTTTATCGCCTCTGCCACGACGGCGGAGGGCTACCGCTTCAGCGTTTCCAAGGATATCTCCATCCGCGAGCATTCCGGCGGCACGGCGACCTGCACGAAGCAGGCCGTCTGCGACCACTGCGGCCAGTCCTATGGCGCGCTGAAAGCACACAGCTTCACGGCAGAAACCGCCGAGGAGCAGTATCTGAAATCCGCCGCGACCTGCACCGAAAAGGCGGTGTATTACAAGTCCTGCGCCGTCTGCGGTACCAGCTCCAAGGGAACCGCCGACGAGGCAACCTTCACGTCCGGAAAGCCGCTCGGCCATGACTGGGGCAAATGGATGCCCGACGGGGAGGGCACACACAAGCGCGTCTGCACCCACGATGCCAGCCATGTTGAAACGGCCGGCTGCACCTACGGCGACTGGAGCACGAATCAAGACAGTCACTGGAAGACCTGCACCGTCTGCGGCGGAGAGGCTGAGCGGCTCAACCACGCCGACCCGGACTGTAACCATTTCTGCGACACCTGCGGCATCAAAATGACCGAGCACGACTTCGCGGGAGAAATTGCGATCACGGCACTTCTGTACAAGGAAGCAAACTGCCTCTCTCCCGCACTCTATTACAAGTCCTGCAAGATCTGTATGCTGTCCTCCAAGAGGACAGCCGACGAGGCGACCTTTGCCGCCGGGGAAACGAACCCGGATCGGCACGCCGAAGAGCCGGGTGACTGGCAGCTTGACGGCAACAGCCACTGGAGATTCTACACCTGCTGCCATTTGGAGGTCGATCGCGGCGCGCATCAGGGCGGCACGGCCGACTGCCTTGCCCCGGCCCTCTGCGAGGTCTGCCAGCACTCGTACGGCGAACTTGGCCCGCACCATTTTGTCGATCAGGTGAACGAATACCGGCTGAAGTCCGCCGCCACCTGCACAAGCCCGGCGGTATATTATCAGTCCTGCTCCACCTGCGGCGCGCAGGGCACGGAAACCTTTACCAATGGCGAACCGCTCGGCCATGACTGGGGCGCATGGACGTCCAACGAAGACGGCACGCACACCCGCGTCTGCGCGCACGATGCAGCGCACACGGAAACCGAGAATTGCCACGGCGGCACGGCGACCTGCACCGCAAAAGCCGTCTGCGAGGTATGCAAGGCTGAGTATGGCGAAAAGCTGCCCCACGACTTCACGGCGGAGACCGTGGATGCAAAGTACCTGAAATCCGCCGCCACCTGCACGGAAAAGGCGGTCTACTACAAGTCCTGCGCAGTCTGCGGTCTGAGCTCCGAGGGCACGGCGGATGAGGCGACCTTCTTCTCCGGCAATGCGCTGGATCACGACTGGGGCGCTTGGACATCCAACGAAGACGGCACGCACACCCGCACCTGCACCGTTGACGGATGCTCTGCAGGCACGCAAACGGAGAATTGCATCGATGCAAACAAAGACCATAAATGTGATATCTGCGATTATATAATCAGCGAGTGTGCAGACGATAACAAAGACCACAGGTGTGATGATTGCGGCAAGAAGCTGACTGAGCACACCGGCGGGAAAGCCACCTGCAAGGACAAGGCAAAGTGCGAAGTCTGCGGTGCGGAATACGGTGAGCTTGATCCGAAGAACCACACCAACTTAAAGCACTTCCCGGCAAAGGCGGCGACCAAGACTGCCGAGGGCAATATCGAATACTGGTATTGCTCCGGTTGCAAGAAGTATTACAAGGACGCTACGGCAACACAGGAAATCAAGCAGGCCGATACCGTAACGGCAAAGCTGCCCGGCGGCACCGTCAAACCCGGCACCGACAAGTCTCCGCAGACGGGAGATAACTCCAATCTTTTGTTGTGGATTGCTCTGTTGTTTATCAGCGGCGGTGCTGCCATTGGTACAACGGTTGTAAGCAGGAAGAAAAAGTACAACAGATAATTGAATAGCGTTCCCTTGCTCCATCTTCCGAGCAAGACAAAAGCGTCGTAGCAATACGGCGCTTTTTTGTTACCCGGAAGCGACAAACAGCGATTTTTGAATGGTTGGCGGTAAAGGTTACCGCCGCTAATGGCATCCGCTGTTCGTGGAAGCCCTGCAACGAGAAAGCCACATCGAATATCTGCTTGATGTTCTTCTGTACGGCACAGC
>OHBD01000273.1_pt1 | contig 33029 bp, 27 predicted proteins | sample 1577291 | NCBI WGS metagenome assembly OHBD01 (sample SAMEA3879572, study PRJEB24766) | human gut metagenome | biome: human-associated habitat; feature: feces | place: USA | collected 1985/1987
AAAAGCGAATTTTATTCGGTTTTGTCGAGCGGGAGTATATTCGGGGTAAGCCAAATATACGAATAAGTCGAGTGCCGAGCAAAATTTATTTTAGCTCGGCCGAGCGCGAGTATATTGGACGAAGTCAAATATACGAAAAAACAGCGAGCCGAAGCCGCTTTCGAAGGGTTTTTCCGAAGAAAATGATCGAAAGAATCAGGCGCCCATGCCGAACGAGGACGATATGAGCGAATGCCCTACCCTCTCTCCCTTTTACAGAATCAGGCGGGCGATCCAGGCACAGGCTTCGGCATCGGCAAGGCTGTTGATGATGCGCATGTTGAACCGTATATCCAATCCGTAGCCGGTGATGGCTGCCATCATTTCGTTTCCCTCGTAATCGAGCACACCGTAGCACATCAGTTCGTCGGTGTTGAAGGTTACCTGTTCAGAGGTCTTTTCGTTCTCTTCCATGGGTTATATTTTAAAGTATTGCCTTGATTTTTCGGGTTTCTGTATGAGGATGTTTCCTTCGCTTTCCATGTTGCGCATACGGCCTGAGCATACCCGCCCGATGTTGAGGGTGGCGGTTACGTCGGCATCGGCGTCGTGGGCATCGTCGAGTTCGATACCGAGGCGTTCGGCAATAAGCTCCAGTTTGTAGGAGGTTACCGAGGGGTCGTGCGCCAGTGCCATGCGGGCAATGAAAATGGTGTCGATGTAGTGCGGCTGGAAGTTGCCGTAAAAATCTTTGGTGCCCGCGAATACCTTTTCAAATTCCTTTAGCTGTCCGGTGTAGTTCATGAGTTGTTGCAGGAAGCCGATGTCGAACGGTATGTTCTGCCCAATGAGGATAGGCTTTCCCTGATGCCCCTTGCTCAGGGTGTTTTTGCGGGCAAAGGCAATAACGCTTTCGCCTACCTGCTTGAGGTCTGCGCCCTGCCGTTCGAGCTGTTCCATGCTGATGCCGGAATAGTTCAGGGCTTCGGGTTGGTAGTCCATCAGGGTGCGCTCTTCCTGTTCGTGGCGGTTGCGGAGCACTTTGCGCCGGGCACCGCCGATGTCCTGTTTCTCGTAGGGATAAATGTACTGCACGTAGCGGTCGGTTTGCTCCCATGTATCGAGGCGAACGGCCTGCATGGCGAGCTGGGTGCAGGCACCGGATGTGCAATCGAGCGAGCCGGTTTCAAAATCGAGTCCGATACCGGTGTATATCTTGGGTTCAGCTTTGGGTGTTGCCATAAATCAGTTGTTTTTAGTGGGGTTATTAACGGAATCTTTTTCGTTCAGGTAGTCGAGCCAGGCATACGGCTCGCGGTCGTAAGTTTCTTTCTCGTCGTTGGCGTAGGCTTCGCGCTCGAAACTAATGTTTCGGTAGGCCGCACGGCGGTTGCGGTATTGCAACAGGCGGATGAGGTACTCTATGCCGTACCACAGGTAAAAGGGCAGGACGAGCATTTCGAGCATTTGCCGTTTGTGTATCTCTTCGTGGCGAATGGTGCGCTCGCTCAGGGTTACGCCGTGACGGGCAAACAACATACCGAACAGCATCATAGCTACGTAGCCTTTGGGCGGCAATAGGTTGTTACGGATTATTTTCATGACGGGTGACGGGTTTAAATGGTGTGTAAAAGGGATGTTTTGTAGGTGTTCAGCGCGTTGCTTCCGGCATAGTCGCTGTACTTGATGATGGCGGTTACGATGATGATTTTGTCTTTCATCGACAGCAGGTTGTGCTTGTTCTCCTGATAGAATTCCGACCAGCACACCAACTCGATGAGGTCGTTGTTCTGCTGGAGCTTCATCTTGCAGAACTGCTTTTTCTCGCCTGTCTGCTTGTCTTTGTAGGAGATTTCGTCTACCTCTACCACCGTGGCACATACGGCAATGCGCTTGCCATCGTTGTCGAGGTTCAGTGCATCGCGCACGCTCATGTAACCCGCCTTGCCCCGGCATTTCTCCTTCATGTCAGATGTTTCGAAGATGCGGCGGTAATCAATAGAGCCGATACCGGAAATGTTTATCTGCTGGATGCTCCAGAAGTGGTCAACCTCGTAGAAGCGTTGATAATAGTCGTTGGCGTTGTTGGCAAGTGCCAGTTCATGACTTGCGTTTTCCAGTATGAGGTATCGTTCGTTGATGGCGTGTATGTTTTCGAGCTTGTCGAAACAGCCTGCGAGAATCAGGTGGCGCACATGCAGGATATTCACGGGAATGCGCACGGCTTCTTCCTCATTGTCGGGGTCGTCCCAGTACGTGTACTTCTTTAGTTTGTACTTAAAGATGCGGTGAATGAAGTTCTGAATGCTGGTGAACTCTCCGTTCTTGTCGCGCTCGGCAATGATGTAATCAACCGCTTTTGTGCCCAGCTGCTTGATGCGGGTAAGCGACCAGAAGATGCTGTTTGTGTGGTATTCGGTGAAAAACTCTTTCTGCGATACGTTGATGTCCGGCGGAACAATCTTCGCCTCGCTGCAAAGTTCCATTTCCGACATAAGCAACGGGATTTCTTTATCGTCCGCCCACTGAAGTGCTACGGTGTAGAACGCCGTGGGGTAATTGGCTTTGAGCCATGCACCCACATAGGCAGTAAGGGCGTAGGCTGCGGCGTGCGAGCGGTTGAAGGAATACTTTCCGGCTACTTCTATTTTGTGCCAGATGTCCTGCGCTTCGTAGTCGGGACAGCCGTTGCCGATGGCTCCTTTGATAAAGTCGTCTTTGAGGGTTGCCATCAGTTCGGCGTTCTTCTTACCGATGGCCTTTCGCAGGAAGTCGGTTTTACCGAGGTCGAAGCCTCCGAGCGAGTGGGCAATCTGCATGAACTGTTCCTGATAGGTCATAATGCCGAACGTGTTCTTGGTGGCTTCGTAAGTGCCGAAGTTGTACACCGGAGCTACCTCGCCGCGCTTGTATTTGATATAATCTTCCGGTGCTCCGATTTCGAGAGTTGCGGGTCGGTACAGGGCATTGATGGCAATGAGGTCTTCGATGCAATCGGGCCGAACGTCCATAATAAATCGTGTTATCCCCCGGCTGGCAAACTGGAATACGTTCTGGGTGTATCCCTGCGATAGTAGTGAATAGGTTTTCGGGTCGTCGATTTCGTCCTGCGTAATGCTCTCGATGCTGTAATGCTTGCCGTATACCCGGTTTACGATGCTGATAACGGCACTGAGTTTCGATAGCTCTTTGGTGGCGAGCACGTCTTCTTTCAGCAATCCGATGCTTTCCACTTCGTAGCCGTCGAACTCGGAGACTAACAGGTTGTCCATCTTGCGGATGGGCAGGAAGTCGAAGCACTCGGCAGGCTCGCCGTCTTTCTCGGATGGGGTGACGATGATGGCGGATGCGTGTATACTTGCCGAACGGGGTTGCCCCATGATGCCGCGCGCATCTTCAATCACTTCGGGGTAAGTCTGCACAAATTCGCGCACGCGCTTGTTTACGGCTGCCAGCTTAAAGAGGTCTGTCCAACTCATGTTGTCGTCGTCGAATATGGCGGTGATGTAATTGACCAAGCTCACCGGAACACGGTACACCCGCGAAACATCTTTCAACACGGCCTTTAGCTTCATGGTGCTGAACGTTCCGGCGGAGAACACGCGCTGCATACCGTTGACGTTGTACCGCTGTTCGAGGTATTCTTTTATTTCCTGTCGGCGGTCGCTGGCAAAGTCGGTGTCGATGTCGGGCATGGCGGAGTGCCCGCCCTGAATCAATCCTTTCACTACAAACATGTCGGCAACGAACATCTTGTCCGCTGCCAGTAACTTTTCTACTTTCTGTACTTTCATTGAAGAATATCGTTTAGTGTCCAAAGCCTGTCGCGGTTGTCGAGCAGTATTTCGTCGCCGTCTTTCAGGTCGTTGGCATAGAGGGTGAGTGTTTCTTCGCCCCGGCGTATGCGGAGCTTTGCCCACTTGTCTACTTCGAGCGTGCCATGGTCGGTCTCTATGCGGATGTAGCTTTCGCCGGGTTCGAGTTCGAGGTCTTCGGCGATGGCGGTAATCTCGTCTACCCAGTGAAGCCCGCAACGTTCGGGCACAAGGAACCGCGAGAAGATGAGCCCGTATTTTATGGGGTCGATGGTGATGATGTCGAGGAGATAAGAAACGAGCGAGCCTCCTGCCGATCCGCGACCGATGCCGGTAACAATGCCCCGCTTTTTGGCTTCGCGAATCATGTCGTACTGAATGAGGAAATAGTCAACGTTGTTGGTGCTTTCGATGATGTACGTTTCTTCGTTCAATCGCTGGCGGTATTGCTCGTGCAGGGTTGGTGGTATCTTGCGTCGCAACCCTTCTTCGAGCAGGGCATGGAACATACGGAAGCGGGTGTTGTACTTCACCCTTTCGTCGTCGAGCATGATGTACTGTGGCATGTACATTTTGCCTATGTCGTAGCTGGCGCAGGCACGCTGGGCAATGTCAACGGTGTGGCTGCACATGCGTTTGAATAGCTCGTCGATGTTCCATTTGTCACTATCGAACAGGTTTTTGAGTGTCGTGTAATGCTCGTCGAGGTCCTTGAAATACTGGTCTTCACTTTGCTTGTGGGCGGCTCCGTTGGCAATCTTGTTGAGGATGATTTTGTTCCGGGCGTCGTCTTTGTCGAGGTAGTAGGTATCGCAGATAAGTATGGGTTCGATTACGAAGTTGCGGAACTCCGGCAAATACAGGGTCTTGAAGAAATAATCCACGGCTTTCAGCACTTCGGCGTCGATGCGCTCGGCTTTGTATTCGCTCAGGTCAACCTGATAGTACACGCTGTCGAAGGAGTGGCGCATCTGCTCCACATAGTGCAGGTTTTGGTTTATCCAGTAGGAAGACAGGGTGCCGAACACCAGTGCGTTTCCGGCTGCGTGGGCAAGCAGGTCTTTGATGCCGATGGTGGCGTCTTTGCTGTCTACATTGATAATCTTTTGTATGCGCAGCAGGTTGCGCAATCCCTTTTGCGACTGGCAGTAGAGCTTCATTTCGGTTTTCTCGCCGTCGTGCAGCAGGTCGAACGTATAGCCGAATACGTGGTTCACTCCGGCTTTGGCGCATTCTTTTTGCAGGGAAAGTGTGGCGGCCATGGTGTTGCGGTCGCAAATGCCGATGGCGGTTTGCCCCAGCTGTTTGGCTTTCTTTATCCATGCGGTGAGGTCGCCGGAGCCGTTCAACAGTTCGTAGGGGGTATGGATGCCGAGGTTGACAAAGGGAATGTTTACTTCCGGTTGCTTGCGGCTGCCTACGTACTTCAATAGGTTGAATTTGAACTCTTCGCGCAAATCGAAATAGTACCAGTTGCGCCCGAAAGGAAACACAACGTAGAATATTTCTTCGTCAATGAGAATCTGCGGGTTCTCCATGAGGTTGAACACGAGTTGGTCTTTCGTACCCCTGAATATGGACTTAACCCCGGTGAGGTCGGCAATGAATGCTTTTCCGAATCCGGTGATTTCAATTACTTCGTTGTCTACCGTGCGGTAGTCAATCTTGTTGGCTTCGAGCCATTCTGATAACTGTAACATCATTCCTGAATTTTAGAGATTTTATATTCGATTGGTGTTTTGAGGCGGTATGCAAACACCTCGTAGATTTCGTGTGGAGTAAGGTCTTCCCAGTCTTTATCGCCGCCGGGAATATCGGCAATGAGCACATCGAAGTAGGGTTGCAGGTCGGTGGCTGTTTTCTTGATGGCGTCCACCGCATCGCCGTCGTAGCCTATCACTACGGTGGTTACGCCTTTTACCTGTAGTTTGTATATCTGGGCAAGGGATATTTTTTTGCCGAAGGTGGCAACGGGCTTTATCTGCTCGTTGTCGTAAAGGTCGAGCTTGCGGGTAAGGGCAACCACATCGAAGATGCCTTCGGTGAGGATAACGGTGTCGGTCACTTCGGGTATGATGGCATCGTAGTTGTACAGCAGCTTCACAAACTCGTTCTCGGTGGAGTTGCGGAAACGCAGTATCTTATAGTCTCCGCTTATCTTGGCGCGGCTGTTGTGCCGGTCTATCTCTTCTTTGCTCCAGGTGTGGCGGGATACGTAGCCCACGGTGTCGCCCTCGTCGATTACGGGGAATATTACATAATCGTCGAACCGGAAGTTGAGGCGGTTGGTGGTGCCTACGGGAAAGTATTCGTAGTCGTCGAACACAAAGCCGCGCTTCTTGAGGTAAGGATGCGAAAAGGCACGGCGGTAGAAGTCGGGCAGCTCAACGATGCCCAGTGTGTCGTCTATCTCTTCTTCGGTATCGAGGGGGAAGAGAATGTTTTCTTTCAGTTGTTGGTTTAGTTCGGCGGTCTGGGTAACCATTAAGTCCATGCGGTTCCAGAGTTCGAGCAGCTGTTCGAGGCTATTGGTGGAGCGACCGCACGAGAAGCAGTGCGACATGAATAGTTTTTTGCGCTCGGTTTCGCGACCGACGAAGATGCCGTATTTGCTGCGCTTCTTGCAGAAGGGACAGTCGGCTATGATGTTCTTTCCCGAACCGTCAATCTTACCGCCTGTTTCGCGGATAAGTTCTTGTATCAGGTGTTCTTTTTCCTGTGATGATAGTTGATTGCTCATGGGTTATTTTCTCATACTTAGTGTGCGGGCATGGTCGAAAAAGACTTCGTTGTCGTAGTCGGTAGCAATGCGGAAGGTGTCGCCCTTGCGGAAGAACCGGGCTTTGGCAATGTGCAGGCGCATCAGGTCTTCGTTGCGTTCGTTGCCGGACTGGTTCAAACTGATTAGGTGGGTACAGGGGCGTGCCAATCCTTTGGCTTCGGAGCAGTTGTACTCGGTGAGTACGTTCTTTTCGTCGTTGAGCCATTCGCGGTTCTCGATGGTGGCCTGATAGGTAACTACTGCCCATACGTTTTCATCGGCGGCAAGGTCTTTGAGGTCGTTGGCTACGGCTATGCGCTTGCTGCGTTCGTGCTCGGCTCCCCATACGCGGCGGCTGGCATCGGTAAGCAGGTCCATCGAGTCGATGATGACAATGTCGGGACCGTAGCCGTTGAGCTTCCGGTATTCGGCAATGCCGTTCTTGATGTCGAGCGATGATACACGGGTGTTGAACCGGGGGAAGGTGCGCACGGTGATGCTTCCTGAATAGCTTTCGACCATTTGCTCGAAGCGCTTCATTTCAAGTTCGGATATACGGCCGCGCTCGAAGTAGAAAGCGTTTTTGGATACCAGTCCGCCGCTGTAAGCGTTGAGCGCTTCTTCTTCGGAACCTTCCAGCTGGAAGTGCAGTACGTGCAGCCCGTCGACAATGTTGGCTTGTATGCCGATGTACTTGGCGATGTGCGATTTGCCCACTCCGGTAGAAGCAAGGAAGCAGGAGAGCTGCCCGCGCAGGTTGCGCCCGTTGTTCAGCTCGTCGAGGTCGGGAATGTAAAAGCGCGTCACCTGCCGGAGTCCGGAGCGGTTCTGTTCAATTTCCTTTTCCTGATTGCGGTTGAAGCGTTGGCGGAATGTTTTGCCTACGTTGATGAACGAGGATGTTTTCAGGGTGAAGCCTGATAACCATTCGGCGTACTGCTTTAGCTTGTCTTCGGCAAGTGCCTGCTTGTTCTGGTTGTAGAGTTTGCCCACTTCGGAGTACACGGCTTGCAGCCTTACACCTTTGATGTATTGCTCGAAGAGGTCGGTGGTTATCTCCGGGTTCTGGTCGCCCTCGTACTCGCGAAAGGTGTTGATGAGTTCTATCGCGTCGTAGTCTTTGGCAAATGCTTGGGAAAGCACGGCGTAGGTGGGTGCTTTCTTGTATGTCTGGTAGTGATTGACAAATACTTCCTGTATGCGCTGGAAAGAGCGGTCGGGAAGGTATTCTTTGTGCATGTGTCCTACGAGGATGTTGCATATATGGTCGTACCGTATGGCCGTGGAGTATAGCTCGTAGAGGAACTCTGCGGATAACGGGTTACGTTGGTTGCTTTTCATTGCCTTTCTTGTTTGTTGTACGCTTCTTGTCTTATCCGGTATAGTTCACTGTATTTGCGTTGGAGCACGTCGATGCACCGCTGGCTGTTCTTGCAGGTTTGGCACAGCTCCGAAAAAGGTGTCCACAGCAGGGTGGATATCTGGCAGATGTAGAAACCTACTTCGGAGTTGTGCATGCGCCGCTTGGTGTTCTCCTCGTACTCGGGGTAGATGAACTTGTAGAGCGGATGTTTCCGGCGGTCTTTGAACATGTCGCAGAGTAGTGTGCGCGATAGCTTTTGGGTGCTGAGCCACTTGTCTTCGTAGTACTTCCTGCCTTGTGTGCTTTGGGCATAGCGGTCGATGGCCTTCCTGCCGAAAGAGTGGTTTACTTTCCACTTGGGTAGGTAGGTCTTCTCGAAGCGGCTGATGGCGTATACCTGACAGATGACAAAGTCGGTCATGCGCTCAGGGCTAAGCTCCAGCGAGTAGCGTTGTTGCAGCTCGTCGAGACAGTTGTTTACGGTACGCAAAGCGAGTCCGCCACCCGGAAAAGAAAAGTCTTTGGATATGGCAGCGCGCATCAGGTAGGTGAACACCCCGGTGATAAACTTATTCCTCTCTGCGGTCTCCATCACGGGTAATCAGTTTACGCATTTGTTGCTTGGCGAGGAATAGCCTGCTCTTTACGGTTTCGATGTTCTTGGTGCGCAGGTTGCCGTTGCGGTAGGATATTTCCATAATTTCGTTGAGCTTGTATCCGGCTTGTTGCAGCAGGAGGGCTTCGCGGTATATGGGTTTTATCTTGCTGAGGGCGGCAAGTATGTCGTCGTTGTACATCTGCGGATAGTTGGATATGTCCATGCTGTTGCCGCTGATATCGTCTTCGTCGAGAAGGCTTTCGGCGAGTTGGTTCACATTCACGTCGTCAGTGGTCTTGTACTGGCTCCGCTTGTTGTTCATATCACCTATAAAGCGTTTGGTTACGATGTGCAGCCATGTTTGTATGGAGCGTGCAGGGTCGTAGCTTTCGATGTACTTGTAGAAGTTTATTAATACTTCGTTGTAGTTATCTTCTATGTCTGCCGAAGAGTAGGAATAGCGTATACAGAGTTTGTACACAAGATTCACATGGGGCAGTACGTAGGTGTTGAACAGGTTGGTTCGGCGTTCTACCGATAAGTCTTTTAGTTCCTGTTCCTGATTGCCTGTATTTGTTTCCACATCCCGATTACTTGAATTAGACAATAATCTTTCGCGTAATCTTCAGCTTGAAAGCAATCAGTTAAATACAGGTTATATGTTGAGAGCACCTTAATCATATCCTTATTAGTTTATTCTGTATTTCCGGACATAGTAATGATACAAATGACAGGCATCCGAAACGTTGTCATCCGCTGGTTGGAAATTGTATTTCTCTACACAGGCCCGCATCATGTCGGGCTTGGTTGCCCTGCCGTTTCCGGTAGCCCACTTTTTGAGGGTGGCTACATTGATAAAGGTGGGTTCGGGCAGGTCGAGTGAGTCGCATACTTCGTAAAGGATACCCCGGAACTCGGACAGCTTGCGCATGTCGGAGAAGTAGTTGTTCACATTGACGTCTTCGGCTACGATGTGCCGGATGCCGTGCGCTACGATGTAGTTAATCAGCGTATCGCGGAAGTCTTTGTGCTGCTTGTTGTTGTTGCGGCGTTTGGACTCGGTAAAGTTCCATGTGCCGTGTCCGTGCAGGCAGTAAAAGCCGGTGTGCGTTGCGATGTCCAGTGCGAGGATATCCTTTCTACATAGGTTGCTAAAATTCGGGTTCGATTCTTGATTCACCATTTTCTTTGATTATCTTTAGTACATGTGGGTACGACTCCGCAATGTTGCCGTGACTAACGATAAGGGCGGTGAGTTCAAGTTTATTGAGGGCTGCAAACATGGATGCCAGTCCGGCTTCGTCTACAGCTTCCAGTATTTCATCGAGTACCAGCAGGTCTAACCCTTTGTCGGTGTCGGCGCTGGTGTTAATCATCTTTTGCATGGCAAGGATGGTGGCGAGGTTAACGCGGGCTGCTTCGCCTGCGCTGAACTTACCGAAGCTGCCGCAGTCTAACCCTGCACGTACCAGCGATACGGATATTTTCTCGCGCACTTTGCCCGACTTCAGTACGGTGTAGCCTGAGAATTTGATGCGGATGTCGCTTCCGATGTTTTCAAGGAATTCGTTGGTGATGCTACCCAGTGCCTCAATCTTGGTATTGGCGAGGTAGGTCTTGAATTCGATGAAGTTCTGTTCCTGACGCGATAGGGTCTGCAACTCTTCTTCTACGTGGTTTTTCCGTTTGAGTGTCTTTGCCGATTGTTTCCGGTACTCTTCCAATGAACTCTTTAGCGATTCCAGAACTGCCGTTGGTGAGTGTTCCTGTATCTGCCGGATGGTGGTTTCGATGGTTTCTATTGCACCTTCGGCTGATTTTATGTCCTCATTCAGGCTGCCTTTTTGCCGCTCGTTACTCTTATACGCTTCGTCTACAAGCTCAAAAGCCTCGTCGAACGCTTTTCTAAGAATACCGTCGAGATCGGAATTAAGTTGACTGATGTCGCCCGCAATCTTATCGTGATTGCGCATTACTGTGTCCATTTCGTAGGTAAGACCTTTCAGTTCGAACTCGGCTTTCTTCACGCGGTCGGCCCATTCGTTCTCTTGGGTGATGATTTTGCGTTTCTCGGCTTTGATTTCGGATTGCTTATGCTCGATGCTCTCTATTTCTTCTTCGCTGGTGTTTATTTTGGAGGTGTAGGTTTTGTATTCCTGCTCTTTTCCGGCGGCTTCCTCGCGGCTTTCTTCTACGTTGAAACCTTTGTCGGATACCACAAACTCGAAACCACAAGCGGGGCAGCTGATGACTCCGGCGAGCTTGTTGTTCAGGGTTTCAATGGCTACGGAGAGGCTGCGGCGGGTGGATTTCAGGCGGGTGATTTCGTCCTGTACCTGTTTGAACTTCTCGTCGAGGTCGGACAGTTGTTTGTCGTAGGTTTCGGCTTTGTCCCGGCTTTCCTGAAGAAAGGATTTGTGTTCGCTGCATAGGGCATCGTAACCGGCTTTCATGGTGTTGACCTTTTCTTCGGTTTCCTTGAACATGGTGTCCCACTTGGCAAGTTCCTCTTCGGCGGCTTTAATTTTGTCTTTCTTGCCGTTGATAACCGTTGCCCAGTCGGTAGTGTATCCTTTGTTGATGATGGATAGCAGGGATTGGATGCCGGAAAGGTAGTTTTCAAGCGTGTTTTCGCTGTTTTCCAGTTTCTGCAACTCGGTATCAACGTGGTCTATTTCCTGAACTTTGGTTTCGAGCAGGGATATTTCTTCGGCTGTGTCGCGGATCAGCGAACGCTTCGAGGAAATGGTTGCTTCCAGTTCGGTTATTTTCTCTGTCTTGGTGCGGGCATTTTCTTCCATGCCGTTCTCTTCTTTTTCGATTTGCTCTTTCAGCAGGTCGATGCGTCCGTCGGTTCCGGCAAGTTCCAGTTCGAGTTTATTATATTGTTTCTCTACCGGAGCTTTGTCTTCTACGATACGGGCAATAGCCTCATCGACCATGTTGCCGTTGGAAAAGCGGTTGATGAATTCTTTCTTTTCCTTATCGGAGGATGCAAGGAAGTTCTGGTACTTGTATTTGGACAGGATGAAATTGTTATAAATCTCGTCCCGGCTGATACCCAGTTTGTCAAGGATGAACTTGTTGTATTCGTCGATGCTGGATTGCACGGTTTCCTGTGCGGCAAACTCGTCGCCCCGGAAGATGAAGCATTTTATCTGCGAGGAACCTTTACGGTACAGGCGGCGTTCGATGACGAACTTCTCCCGGATGCTGTCATTGGTAAAGGTGAGCTCGATGAGTGATTCTTCCGAACTGTCGTTGATGATTTCTTCGTTCTTGATTTTGCGCAGCGGGCTTCCGGTGATGCCGATGGAGATACATTCTATCAGTGCCGATTTGCCGGAGCCGTTGCTGCGCTGGCTTTCGTTATCGCGGTTATCACCGAAGATAAGCGTTGTTACGCCTTGCTTGATGACGTATTGTAATTCTCTGAATGCACAGATGTTCTGCGCATATATTTCATTTAGCTTCCACATTTTTATCTATTTTTGCGAGGTATGAGAGACCGAGGGCAGGATCTTCGATATCCTTCACCCGGCAGAATTCTTTGTAATTTTCCTGAATCTTGTTGTTGTCGAACTTTTCAAATAGGCTGGAGGATACGATTTCGCGTACTTCCGGTTCTTCGGTGATGATTTCCACTTTCATTGCACCCGAATCGAGCAGCTTGCTTTTGTCGATGCTTGCCGCATCGGCGTTGGTGGAGTGTACCCGCACTTTGACTTTGTACCTGCCGTCTTCCCGGATTTCTTCGAGGCGGTCTGACAGGTGAATGTCTACTTTGTTGGCCGGAACGTCGATAACCTGATAGCGGGTGTTGGCTTGGTTCTTCACAAACTCGTGGCTACCGTCGTTGAATACCAGTGTATATCCTTTTTCTTCGTCTTCGCCGAAATTGTGCTGGCGTGATGAGCCGATGAACTCCACATTGCTTCCTTTGACAAGGCAACGGTTGTGGTAGTGTCCTACGAATACTTTGTCGAAGTCACCAAAAATATTGGCGGGTAGTTCATTGTCGGACGAATGAGCCAAAGCGCCATTAATGCCCTCATGGATGTAGAGCAGGTTCTTCCGTTCTTCATCCAGTCCTCCGGTGATTAATGCGTTGAGCTTGCTGGTGAAACTTCCGGACTCGGGAAAGTAGGCTATCATGTGTATGGCGCAATCCCACTCGTCGTCGGTGATGGTTAGGAAGTCATCGACTACGGCCACGTTGTCGAACTGTCCGTACACATGGCAGTACCCGCGAATGGCTTCCTGATTTACTTTGTCGTGGTTGCCGTTTGCCAGTACTATTTTTATTCCACGGTTGTCGGCAATGGCAAGCATGTCGTAGATAGCGAGCAGGATGTCGAGGTTCTGGGAAGAACGCGACTGGAAGAGGTCACCGCCAACGAGTATGAGTTTAATTCCCCTTTCATCACAGACCTGCAAGGCTTCATTCCAGTTGGCTTTTGCTTCCGGTATGTTGTCTTTGCTCACATGTATGTCGTTAATCAACAACGCACATGGGTATATATTCTTATCAGACATAAGCGTATAAGAGTTAAAGAAGAAGCGCAGAATTGCTTCGTACGCTTCTCCCGTGAGTTATATAAGAATGAATTGGGTATTACCGCCTGTTGCGGGTACGTGTTGGTTTTTCCGGCTCTGTGTCTCCCGGTTCTTCCTTTGTCTCGTCTTCCGGATCAGGCTCCTGTTCGGGTTGGTCCTGAAGAGACTTTTCAATCGTTTCGAGCAACTCAACGTTTGTAGTGGAACGGGTTACACGGATTGAAAGACCTTCTTGCTCAATGTAGGAACGGATAAGGGTGCGTAGTTCCTGACCTTCTTCGGTTTTGTCGCCAAGACCTTTGTCTTTCAGGTCTTCATAGCGGTTCCAAAGTTCGTCCAGTGAAATAGATGTGTTTTCTGCGTTTTCCTTGGCGTCTTTGTTGCGCTTGTCGAAGCTGAAGCTGCTGGTGTCGTCTTTCGGAAGTTCGGAACCCAGCTGGTCGATTACTTCTTTCATTTCGTCTGTTTCCATTACCGACAGGCCGTACTTCGCATCGCATTGTTTCAAAAACTCGATGGTTGCTTCAAATTGGTAGCGGGTGTATCGGTAGATGATTTCAGGAATGCGAGGAGCATTCAGCAGGGCGTTGAGTTCATCTTTGGAAAGGGCGTCAACATCCGATTCGTTATCAATACTGATAAGATATTCGGTTTTGTTTCCATTCTTTTTCTTCTCAATTTCTACCGGATAGGCGTTGTACACACTGGAAATAGGGCATACGGCGCTGGAATTCTTCGCGAGTTTCTTTTGCCATAGCTTGAACTTGCGTTCGTCCAGGTCTTTGAATTGTGCATGGCTCAGGGTTAGTAGCTGTACACCTTTCGCGCGTTCGTTCATATCGAATATGTAGAGCGCGTGTCCATAGGTATACTTCAAACCTCCACCGAATGAACCTCCGCCGATCTTCTCAGCGAGCTTGTCTTCTCCGTTTTCCTTTGCTTCGGCTACAGCTGCCTTGCGGTAGGTGTCGATTAAATCAACGGAGTAACCGGCGTCTGTTGCGCGGGGTACTGTTGCATATACATAAGATTGCTTACTTCCCGAGCTGGGTTTCTCAATCTCCAGTAATAGCTGATGCACCGGATATTCGTAACTCTTACGGTCTATCGAGCCGTCTTTACTTGGCGCAATAGGCAATACACGCAGGTTATAGACGCCCAGTTTATCCATCCGGAAATACTCGGTGCGTGCAAATGTCTTACTCTCTTCCTGGGCACGTTGTTGTGCTTCGGAATACGTTTCCTGAACTCCCAAAAACAGATCCTCTACGGACTTGTTCATGAATTCCGTTCCTTCGTAATTTTCTTCTTGTTCTTGCATAAATGCATGGAATGTTATGCCGAGAAATCTAAAAGAGCGGTAAGAGGGTTCGGGTTTAGCCTCTTACCTTCACTTTGTATAATCTTGGGAGGATGCAAGGCGGGATAATGCCTTAATATTCTCGCTAACATGCCCGGTTGGGCTCAATATAAAAATATCCCTTCTGTGGTGAAGGGATGCAAATATAATAGCTGATTCGTATTAAGCCAAACGATTGAGAATTAGTTTATAAACAATTATTTTAATTCATTGCATAAGAAGCTGTTTCGTATGGGTTGTTAGAAAAGGTTTTCTTAATATTCTAATTGTTCTGGAATGAAGTCATTGAACTTTAAGTTTATACGTGTGATCTCTATACCATCTGGAATCTTAAATTCCCAGATGATATCTTCCTTTCGGATGTTTAAATTGGGTCGATTTATATAATTAAAGGCATAACTTAAAGGTTCATCGGCGATATCACGTAAGATTGTTTTTGGCTGCAAACAAAAATCATGCGGATTGATTTGAATTACTGTAAAGTCCCGAACACTTACACCGTCGATTCTTTCATTCAGATAATGATCTGCAATATATATCCACATATCTGGATCATTCAATCGCGTTACGCAAATCCCTACTGGTCTATTCACTACTGAATTAACTCGGTTTTCAAGACCTTTTTCAAAAATTTCAGCCATCCTATAAGAAGGGGTGACATGGAAAAAGGGTTTGTTCTGTTTCAGGAAATCTAATACTGTCATTATCTTTTTTCTACAAAGGAAAGAAAACTATTTGATTAACATTAACTTTGTAGTCGGTAATCCTTTAACTTTAAAACATTATGAATATACCTTTCAGTAATATCGAAACTTTGTTTTTTTGCGATGAGAGTAAGTTCTATTTAAACAATGGCGATTTCGAAGATGCTCTATTTTATTTCGCAATCCCTGTCCATAAAAACGAAGTAAAAACAGTCAATGATGAGTTTGATGCTATTTTGAAAAAGCACAGAATACAGAGTTCGGTATTCCATGCTACAAGAATATTCAGAGGAAAAAAACATCGTCCAGACCTGATTAAGGATATAACAGATTTAATAATAAGTCACGGATTACTTTGCTTTTGTTTCAAATACCCTAAGAATGCGGTTTTTGAACAAACCAAACTATTGGATTATCTAAATGATGGGGACATGTTCGATTTCAACGATCCCGAGTTTCAGGCTTTGTTTTATTTCCTAATCTTATTAAATACACACCTTGTGGAAGATCAGAGATTAAATTTGCCGGGACCATATCAAATGTTCTTCGACAGAAATGTTTACGGAAAAGAAGATACGGAAGCCTTTAATTTCCCACATCCAAACTTTGCCATTAAAGGGATGACCTTTTGTGAAAAAAGTAATATCAGTTTACTGGCTCTACCTGATTTCTTCGGTTATGTGTTTCGGCAAGTTAAGAACTTCCAGAATAAAATGGATGCTAATCAAAATCCACAACCGGATGAACTTATACTTGCTTGTCAGGAATCTTTGCTTGCAATAAATAAAGCAGGATTGTTCTTTCTGATACATTTACAGGATTATCTGCCGAATCTGGGTAAGGCGCTTAATATTAATTTTGATTAGCCTTAAAAGATTGCTTCATGCGATTTATTTGTTCACGGTTACTCGTTATAAACCGTTCCATCTTCTTCTTCCGGATGGACTCGTAATACTTGCGACGCTCGGGAGTTATCCGCTTTGGTCTCCTGCAATATAAACCGTCTTTGGCATATTCATCCAGAAACCGTTGATACTTTTTCTTTTTAAAGGAAGGATCAGGAGAACTGTTGCAGATAATTTTAATCAGAAGTAAGGGCGGCTCCGGGAATGGAGAGGCCGGTGTCATATTCATTATAATGTCATACGCCACCGGCACCTCATACTTCAGGAAAAAACCGAGTTTTGTTTCTTCAAACTTAAACCTCTTGAGGGTCCCCTTTGGCCTTCCTTCCTCTTTTTTTCGGTGTCTCTTCAACACTGGAGCTTTCGTCGTTCTCAGGTTCCTGTATAACTTCGCTTTCGGCATTGTCAGGTTCGTTTAATGTTTCGCTCAATAAGCTGGTTGTTTCATTACTGGTCATATCGTTTAGAGAATAATCTATCCTCTCAGATATTTCTGCTCTACTTCGCAGATCACGCTGGATATTTACTTTTTTCATATATAATTGTTTTATACCATATAGGTAAAGTTTAATTCTACGACAGCATTATACATACCGCTTTCCCATAAGATGATACGACGGCTACCACCGGCTAAGGTAAAAGTTGTTCCCCGGTTACGGTTATGGCTGTCGTTATAAGTACATGCACTGGTACGCAGGGAATATTTAGGAGGTGATATGGTATTAGGAATTACGGCTACCGTTCCTCCCCAGTTAGTTCCATCACGTTTGGCAGTATTTATTGTGCCCTGAATACATACAACGTTACCTATTTGCCGGATATAAAGTGAACTGGTATCGGTGCCTGTACCGCTATTACTCATTTTAAGCCAACCGGAATCCCATAATTTTGATTGGTAGTCTTCGGCATAAGCAGCGCCAAGCCGGGTGCAGACGGCTCGCTTATCACGTACATTGGTAAGGTTTAATTCGGATAGATAATTAGCTTTATTCAAATAATTACCTGACACATCAGTTTTACTCATCACTTCGAGCTTATCACGAAGCAACTTAAGCGCATCGGCTGTAGACTTACCCTGCTTTACAAGATATGTGATGTAATCCTGCCATAAACTCTCCACGGATGCAAATTTATCATTCGCTTGTGTTTTTGTATAAACATTGATATTGGTGGCTATCGTAGCTTTTTGTGAATCGTTTAATCCGTCAAGCAGGAGATTTGCCTTTTTACCAAGTTCTTTGACTACATAACTGGTCATTACATAACCCTCCACTTGCGCGATGGGTTTGTTGTTAGCATCAGTTCCGGCAAAATTACCGGTCTTTATCGCCTCCAGCTTTGTCTTATGATCCTGTGTAAATACAACACCTTTATAGCCTTCTCCAGAAGAAAGTTTTCCCTCTAATAATTTATCGATTTCAGTTGTTGAGTATACCTGTATATTCTTTCTGGCTGCGGCTTTATCGGCTAAATCTGAAAGGTTGGATGCTTTTGCCAATTTCAAGTCTACTATACCTTTCCTTTCTGCATCGATAACATTCCTTACGGTTTCTTGTTTCTTTAGCTTCAGTGCCGATGCTTGCTCTGGTGTTAATCCATTGATTTCATCTGCGCTTAGATTAATGAGTTCCTGAAGATTATTAGATATTCGTAAAAAGGTAATATTGCTTTCATTCTTGGAATATACATCAAGGTTTGTGCGGGCACTAATCTTGTCTTCCAGATCATTCAGGTTCTGAGCCTTGTCCATTTTCTTGGAAAGTGCCGAATTAATATCTTTCGCGGTAACAAACCCGTCTCCATTCACTCCAACTGAGCCGGTTGAAATACCATCCAGTTTCTTTTTATAATCTTTGGTAAAGTCTTCGGTTGATAGTTGCTTCCCGGAAACAGCGGTTACTTTTTTGCCGAGCTCCGTTGAAAAAGTATCCTTTGTGACGTAAACAGTATGGATATTCGTTCCGTTCACCCAAAGTTCTCCATTTATATTAATATAGGAGGAAGGTTGAATAATAATATTACCTATCCTGTTTACTAAAGAAAAATCATAATTATCAAGTGAGTTGTATCCTATCAGTCCGATAACCTCCATAGCTTTGTCAGTCCAGGATACAGTATTCAGTAGTTTTTTATCTCCTTTCGCGTAAAGGGCATTCGTTAATAAAATTGCATTCCCATTAGATTTTGTGGTTAACAGGGCATTAATTTTCACGGAAGATGTTTTTCCTTCTACTTGAAACAAAGGCTCGGTCATGCTCTTTCCATCGTACACATTCAAGTTCCGGAACTTAGTGATCCCGTTTTCATAACCTTTGGAATTTATATTTATCGAGCCGTTGTCCGTATTATCCGCTATGTTGTTCAGGCTATTATCATAAAGTCTGGCAAGAGTTGTCTGGAAAGTACGACCAATAAAATTGTTGGCTTGATATCCTTGATTATGAATACGGCCCTGTTCCGAACCGTCTTTCTTAAATATTACGGCTCCTTTGTCCTTTTCGTTACCAACCCCACTGCATACGATGATTTCATGTAGCATGATCCCGTTCAGGTAGACACCTATTGAAACATCCCCGTTTTGGTAAACCAAGTTTTTCATTGAAAATCCGTTTTGGGGATTTGAAACCCCTAAAGATGTTTTAGCATCTATGTCTTTTTCCACTGTAACGTTTCCGGTAAATAGCAAATCCTTTTTTACAGTTTGTTTCTGGAAAGGCGTATCGATTAATAATGCATAATTACCGATGAACTTATCTATAAACCGTGGAGCATAGCTCTTGGATAATTCAATATACTGGGGTAATTGTTGCGTAAGGCTGTCCGGGGCGGTGGGCACCACAGTGCCACCTACACATAAATAATTGAAGCGCCCTTTCTTATTGGCATCGTTTGCATAAGTAGTTGAATCCGTACTGTTCTTTTCGTAAATGTAATATGGGTAACTTATACCCTTTGCTCCTTCAAAGTGACGTATCTTGCCATTGATCCAGACATATCCCGGGCTTATGTTGCTGTTCTCTATTAAACATCCGGAAATAATAAAATTGCTACACTCCGAGAAAATAGAAGTGATACTCAATGAAAGCTCCTGGAGATTTAGTATATCGTCGGTATAAGTATATCTACCCCCCGGCTCTGCAATATATTCTTTCATATGTTAAACTATAACTTATTGGGTTTAATTTCCTGTTGATCTATTTTAATTAGGTAAGTTTTGCCAGCGAGTTTATACCTGTTTACCTCGAAGGAAAGCATGTAAACGAATTCTTGCATATTGATTAATATTTCTGGAACACAAACCATAAAACTTACCTTATTTATGGCTTTCTCTTCTGTGAGATAATAAAATTCACGCGGTTTTTCGGAAGGATTTACCGTACTTACCAATTCTTTTTCACCCCATAATGTATAGGGCTTGGTGTAAACAGCTTTTTCATGGTAAATGTCTACACCTATACTGTTGCTTTGTTTAATGTAAATCGTTTCTTCCTGATCCTTAAAATATTTTTTGAACTTATAGTTTAAATACCACTCAAAGTACATGACCTGACTTGTCATTCTGGCCTCAATCTGCTTTTCATGTGCAAAGGCCACAAACTTTTCATTGAGGGTCAATAAGGGATAAACCAAACTTTGCAGGAATAGTATGTATTTTCTACCTGACAAGTAATGTGGTACAAGTTGGTTTATCAATCTGTCAGTTGGCAATCGGTATCGCATCCAGTGTCTATTATTAATTTTATAGCTTGCTTGAAATTAGGAAGATCGGCTTCTTTATCCTTTCCTGTTGATTGTTTTATATATCCGGAAGAGGTATGTGTCATTCGTTCTATTTTTTTTGGACTGGATAAATTGCCATCGGCATCATAGAAAGCAATAAAAATACCTTGTTCGGGTATGGCTTTTTGATTGATATGAACATCGGTGACATGTTCCACTCTTTTTATTGACTCAATTATTTTGCTTACATAAATACCCGCATCAAATTCAATATTCATTATATATTCATTAAGCTGGGACTCAATAGAGTCATAAATTTCTGACTCCATAACTGCTCCATCATAATAGACCGAGATACGGGGAATTAGCACATCGCCATTGCGGCTTGTGACTTCTACACGTGTTCCGGCAAAAGTGAGTTTTTGTATATAAGCGCGGATAAGGTGTAGTTCGTCTTGTGGAATTGCTGAAAGATTTCCTTTTTCTCCGGTAGCTACTTTTAATATAAGTTTGCTGTCAAGGTTAATGTCTTCTGTACTTTCAGAATAAGAAACTTGGGTGATGATTCGTTTGGTTTCATCAATATTTGCATACCCAAATGCCAACCCATCTTCACGTACAACCAAGCTATCACCTTTCTGATACTGAAGTAAAGCATTAGCATAATAATTCGGCGTTCCGTTTATTCTGCTGTTCAGAGTATTGGATATATCTATTGCGAAAACGTCCAATATGGTTTCAAAAGTGAATATAACAGCAGCAAAAGCCCAGGTTATTCCGTTTAATATAGATAGCTTGGAGTCACTGCTGAACTCTTTAAGTTCCATTCTTTTATTTCTCTCAAGAACCGCCTGATTATATATTTCTTTTATAGTTCTGCTCATTTGTTATATGTATATATTTGGTCTTTAATTGTAAATATCCACTTACCTGCTTCGTTCCAGGCTGGTTCATTAAGAATTACCCATACTGCCTCCATCCCACTACGTAGAATGTATTTGTTATCGGCATCACGTGATGGCTCCTTAAATTCTCCTGTTGGCTCAGTGGAAAAAATTATATGGCAATTCCTTCGGTTCTCGTAGTTGTTTACAAGACCAATTAAATATTCATCTATTATTATTCTGCTAATTTTTGCATCCGTCAAATCAAGTTCTTTAAGTTTGGTTTGGTAGATGAGCGGCAGAAGATTATCTGTTTTCAATTTGTGGAGACTGATTTCGTATAATCCATCAAAGAGGATGAGGAAGTCTAAACTCGTAGTGAAGTTCTGAGCATACAACTTCTCGGATTTAATGGGCTTATATGGATATATATGCAAAGGATTTAGGCTGTTCCAATCTATAACTTTAAATAGGCCGTTTCCATAAATCCTAATTATTCTGTTCCCCTTACACTGATTGTCGAATGCATGGTATAACCGTAATTCTTTATTGGAAAGGGTTATTGATTCCATTGGAGAATTATCCCCCCAATCAATATCGATTTCACAAGTTGCATGAATATTAAATTCTACGAATGTCCTTTCACTCTTCAACTGAACTTCGCATAATTGCGGTTTGGAACTGAATTTGGGATAAACATTTCGCTCATTATTGGATGGGACTATACCATTCATCCTGTTATACACAATGATATCCTCGTTTATTATTAGGCCATCGGTATATTCCAAGATATCACCATTTTTCAGATTGTCACAAAGTGAAAGGTCTGGGTTGTTCATCAATAAGTCAACGATACCCTCAATAGAACCGTAAATATGTAGTGCGATGTCATATAGGTTCTGTCCGGTTATAACAGTATATTTACCCATTTTTTTCAGTTACATCTAATAGCAGTTCTCCGGTTGCAGAGTCCATAAAAGCATTATTAATAATCATATTGTCGGCCTCGAATTCACTTTGAAGTTTTTGTGCAAGTCCGCTATTTTCGAAGTTTCCGTGTAAAAACTCAATAAGACCTACTCCTGTTTTAGGATATTGGTAGATATTACCGGCCATGGCCTTTAATAGGAATATTTCATTTTGCTGAAGCGAGGCTTTTATTTGAAAATCTGTTTCATCCGCACTATATAATTCCAGCTTACCGTTTTTCATAAGTAAGTTGTAATAGTCATTTTCATTATATTTTCTGAATTCACTTAATTTTATTGGAACCTCTTCATCTTCATGCAGTATATATACGGGAAACCATATTTTGTTATCAGTGCGGTTTATCATAAATTCATCAACTCCATTACCGTTTTCGAGTTTAAACCGTATCATTAATATTTTAAATACTGGGCAGTAAGGAATTTGGACCCTGATACCACTTATTTCAGAGTATCGATTTTCAAAGTTGGAAGGAACCAAGATTTCAGCATAAGTAAAGTTGTCATTATCCATTCCGGGCATACGGTCGAGAAAACGATATTCATATATCGTTTTATTAGTAAGATTATCCGTGGTTTCTACTTCCCCGTAGATGGCATCGACATGTATATCTTGTCTTGACATAATAATGAAACTTTTATAAATGAAAAACCCCGGCCAAGAGTGACCGGGGAAATATCTCACTCTATTTAAGAGTAGATTATGGCAGCTTGAAAAGTTTTTCTTTATGCGTCCTGAATAGTATCATAAATCTTCTGCACTGTGCCCCACATGTCGTCGGGTAGTTCTTCATCTGAAATTTTCTCGCAAGCCTTTTTCAGGAAATCCAATTCATCAGCACTGAATTCTGTTTGTAGAGGAACATCCTTTTCAACATCCCACTCAATTCGCTTACTTTCCTGATTTTCTTTTAATCCGACTTCTTCTCTTTCAACTTCCGATATTTCTATTTTACGGAGAATATCTTTTTTAAGGTTATATGACCTGAAGTTTCCCTCTTTAGGAAGAATGGCCGGGATGTAGAGCCGATCTTTGATAGTTAATTCCATACTTTTATTATTTATTACTATCAAAGAATAGGTTCATACGATTTTCAAGGTTTATGAATTTTATTATTTTTCCTTATTCAATTTAGCAACATCTGCATTGATAATTGAAATAAACCCCTCGAAGTCTTCAAAATAAAGTGCCATCTGTTCCGATGCAGGTAAAGAACAGTTGATTGTTCCGTTTTCGGAGGTGATGTTCCCTATGTACAATTCGTTTCCGTCCTCGTCCTGCATTAATTTATTGACGTTAGCCACAATTCTTTCAAGAAGACCGTTTGTTACAATGTACTCCAAAGTATATCTTGCTACACTGGTCTCGGCTTTTGCCTCTTTGATAATTCTTACGTTTGTAATTTCCATATTATGTTTTTATTTATATCAAAGAATAGAGTAAGATCATGCAATCTGGTTATGTAACATGATTAATTAATTGGTAATGGAAAGATGGATACTTTGCGCAAAGTAGTGTAATTGAATCGCCCCTTTCCATAGCATAGTTTTGTAATCCCCCGTTATGGTTGCGAATATTTAAGAAGGTTACACGGTTGCCCCAGTTATAGTTATATACGAAAGTGATAACACAAGCAAAATCACTGGGAAGATATGACAAACCAAACATTTCACTTACACTGGATTCTGTTGGGAGATTAACATTACAACTTGTCGTTGCATAAATAAAGAAGATATTATTCTGGGCAAAGTCAATAGAATAAGAGCCTGAACCGAATGACATGACCTTTACCTTGTTGGTTATCATAAAAGGTGCCATAAGTGCGGCATTTGAATGGATGCCAAAATTCCTTCTTGCACTCCTTACATCAAGATATAACCCTATGTTGGTCCAATATGAGTCATACCTTGTATTGGTAAAACGGGCAGTAGCCTTAAAAGCTCCACCTGCACTTGACGGAAAAGTATCATCACCCAGGAGGGCGTAAGAAATACTTGAACCCACACGGAATAAGTCGTTATAAATTGCAAGTCCACCACCTGATCCACTTCCGGAAGCAACAGAACCAATACGCCCGTATGAAATTTCAAATCCGCCGATTGTTCCTGAAGTAGCTTCTATTTTTCCTCGCATGGATAAATTTCCGGATGTATCCCAACTTATATTGCCATTTGCAAGGCTACCTGAACCATTTGTGTTGAGCTGCCAACGGGCACCATTGGTTATAGAACCATCGGCTCCCAACACTATACCGTTTTTGGAAATCTGGGTAGCGGCTATTGTCCATCCGCCAATAGTTCCTCCAACAGCTGTAATACCGGTTCTATCTAAGGTTACCTTTACGGAGTTGGATGCATCCCGCACTGAAATGCTGCCGTTATAGCTGCTTCCACCCACAACCAAAGCCGAATCGACAAGCACCTGATTTGCTCGGACTGTTCCCGTATAAATGCCGTTTGCGTCGATTGTGGTAGTATAATTCTCTGTGGATGTTACATCAAAAACAGTAGCATACGCCAATCGCCATTCTACTGGTGCCGCTGATGAACCTACGGCACCATCCAAATAAAAGAAATTAGTGGATGAAAAATTTGCTGTTCCACAACGAACCTTACAAACATACTCACACCAGTCGCCTGTACCTGCAACAGGTGTTAACCATTTTTGTGTACCTCCTGTACCCATGCTATTAGTTGCAAAAATTAAATTGCGACCAGCTGGTATTTTAGCAATGATTCTTGTAATAAAAATCTTCCGGTAGGATGTGCCTGTTCCAAAATAAAAACCTCCACAGCCAGGTGATGAAGCGCCTATATTTTTAATCTGAATAACAACTTTTGTGTCATTGGGTGCAGTACTATCTGAAATTCTTGCATGGGTTACCATCCCATTACCTGAATTATTATATATATTGATACTATTACTTCCATTTTTAAATGCAGGATCTCTATAGAGCATTTTCCCAAATGCCATAGCCAAAGCTAATTCTTTTGCATCATTGGACTGAGTGTTAGAGTAATTTTGCCAGTTCAATGCAACGGCAGCAGAAAATGTAACTGTACCGGCAGCATTCCAGACAATATTTCCATTTGCAAGTCTTCCGCTTCCATCATTATTTATTTGCCATTTTGTACCGTTCTGGATGGAGCCGTCAGCACCCAATGAAACGCTATTTTTCCATATTCGTGTATTGTCGAATGCCCAACCGGCTATTCGATTATATACTTCTTTTGCCCCCGACTTTGAATAATTGGCAGATAGACAAAAATATTCGGTATTGTCCCAAGCCATCATTTGTAGACCAATAAAACCAGCACGCGGGGAATTTCCAGTTGCAGCTACCTGTCCTAATACAATATGACCAGCATTGCCGGATTGATGCCATGTAATTGTAATTCCCAAAGGTTTGTAGGCACCGGTGTACCAATAACCGGAACCTACAGATGTTGGACGTATTTGAATGGGTGTTTGACCAACCGCACTTATACTTCCGGCAACTATTGTATCTCCGCCAATACTCCATCCTCCAATAGTTCCCTTATTAAAGGTGCAAGTTAGACCATTTACAGCGGCTGCCGTTACTACGGATGCCTGGACATTTGCAACATTTAGTTTTGTGGCCGTGATACTTCCGGCCGCTATACGGTCAACAGATATTGTTCCAGCTTTTATACTTCCGGCATCTATAGACACAGCGTTAACTTGGTTAGCAGTCAAAGTCCCAGTATAAATACCTGTTGATCCAATATATGTCAGTGGATGAGAGGTAAGATAACTATCGCGTTCCTGACTTAGTACAATAAATCGTCGTCGCCTGATTTCTTCAATATCACCAGACGTTCGTGTTCGGGGTGCAGGAGCAGCAAGTGTGGATGTACCACTTTGCCAATAAACCTCCTGATTATAGCATATCTGCGGTGCAGCGGGATTAGGGACAGGACTATACGTTTGGCTATCTAAGGGCTGATCCGAATATAAATGATATACAGCACCGGTTGTACCTCCGCCTCTTAAGAAGACCGCAAAATGCATCATATTACCCAAATGTTGGGCGCCAGAAAACATAGATGAATATGTTTCAGACAATTCGTATATATCCCATGAATAATTCATACCACCCCATCCTCCAAAATTAGTTTTAATAAGTAGTATTAATCCCCCCTTATGGGTTGCATTATTCCATGAATTAGGAGCTTGTTCCGGATAATCACGGCGTATGAGTATATCTCTTTTTACAGTTTGAGTTCCCCCTTTTATAATAACCGGATAATATTTATTTTCCTCTCCGTTGATTATTATCTTCTTATAATATCGGTATCCGAAATTTTCACTTTTTGATGCTTCAATGTCGTTCTTCCATTGTAGTGAAACAGAAGAACCAAATGTCACATTCCCGGCAGCATCCCAAGAAATATTCCCGCCAGCAACAGCACCAGCACCAGTACTATCTAATCGCCATTTGAAACCACGAATGCCATTAGAACCGATACTTATTGAACCTGCGCCAGCGGTAAATGCTCCCGCAGTATTGTTCTTGGTCCCACGAAAAATCGTATCATTATCAAATGCCCATCCTGCGATACGGTTATATATTTCTTTTGCGCCGGATTTGGTTATATTAGCCGATATAGTGAAATATTCTGTATTATCCCAAGCCATCATCTGTATACCAAAGAACCCTGTCCTCACAGTATTTCCGGTTGCCATAACCTGTCCAAACACCAGATGACCCGCATTCGAACTTTGATACCATGATAATGTAATACCCAAAGGTTTGAACTGTCCGGAATAAATATATCCCGAGCCTGAACTAACAGACCTTATCTGGATAGGCGTTTGACCAACAACATTTACAGAACCTGCTTGAATATTATCTGCACCAATAGTCCATCCTCCAATTTTTCCTCTTACGAAATTTAAAGTGAGACCATTAATATAATCGGTATTTATAATGGATGCTTTAACGGTAGCAGCATCGAGTTTATCTGCTTTAATACTTCCTGCTGCTATCCTATCGGCACTGATTGTACCGGCAGTGATTTGGTTAGCATTAAGGGTAGAAGTATAAATTCCATTGCCGTCAATAGTTGTGGTATACTTCTCTGTAGAAGTAACATCAAAAACAGTAGCATAAGCCAATCTCCACTCAATAGGAGCTGCTGCTGTTCCTGTTGCTCCTGTTATGGAAAAATAATTTGTAGCTCCAAAACTCGCGGTACCACACGACACTTTATTTATATATTCACACCATTCTCCAGTCCCGGCTATTGGAGTTAGCCATTTTTGCGTACCACCCGTACCTATTGCCCCCGAATGATAACTTATATTTCTTCCGATAGGTATTTTAGCAATTATTCGACAAATAAAAATTTTACGGTATGAGGTGGCATGTGCAAAGTAAAAACCTCCGCAATTTGGTGAACTTGTTCCGGTATTCTTTATTATTATTACCTGCTTACTGTCATTAGGTGCATTATTATCCGCTGAACGGGTATGTGTGACTGTGCCATTATTTGAGTTATTGTAGACACCAACGCCGTTCAATCCATTAAAGAATGTCGGGTCCCGAAATAACATTTTTCCGAATGCCATCGCCTGGGCAATCTCTTTTGCCGCTTCTGCTTTAGTTGTCGCATCGGATGCCGCAGCACTTATCGCTTCTGTCTTCTTTGTATCTGCGTAAGTCTTTGCACTGTTAAGTGCGCTGGTGGCAGCTGTATTTGCAGCATTCGTCCAGTTAAGAACAACATTAGCCCCAAATGTTACATTTCCGGCAGCATCCCATTTTATATTACCACCCGCTACTGATCCTGCTCCGGTAGATTCTAAATTCCATTTAAAACCTCTTATTCCGTTGCTTCCGATAGTCATTGATCCAGCCCCGGCAGTAAAAGCATTCGCAGTATTGTTTTTTGTACCTCTGAATATTGAATCAGCATCTATTGTCCATCCACCAATTTTCCCCTTAACGACATTTAAGGTGAGAGCTTCAATATTACCTGCTGTAATTAATGACGTTTTTAAAGAAGCCACGTCGATACGTGCCGCATTAATAGTGCCTGCTGTTATCTGGGTGGCATTTATGGTGATTGCACTTATAGTATTGGCTGATAGTTTTCCGGTAAAAATACCTGTTCCATCAATATAGGTAAGTTTAGTGTCCCATTTTTCATCAGTTGCTTTTTTGGTAATTGCATCGGCCACGGTTTTGGCATCAGTTCCGGCTTTTTTTGCATCAGCAATAGTCGCTGTTGTGTCAGACACAGATGGTGTCCAGTCTGTTGCCAGATTTCCTTTTTCAAGTTTTAAATAAGCTAACCAGTAGGTAGTAGTTCCATTAGCACCTCGATAAAAGAAAGGACGTACAGAATCCGCATCGCCTGTCAATTTGAAAGTGATATATATTCGTTTCCATTTGTTCGCAACAACGGTAGTATCAAATTTTGTAACAGTAGATTTACTTTGACTGACATTGTTAAGTCCAGATTGAATATGTAACGGTGTGCTGCCATTTCCTGTAATATTCTCATTACACATAACAATAGCGGAATAAGTATATTCAACGCCATTTTCCAACTTCATCCATGGGTGTGATAGCCCAGATCCTACCAATGTTTTTAATGTTGGCTTTCCGTCATATAAAACGGTGTTATCCACCGTGTAGCCGCCTCCATTGGTTGTAACACCGTTATTCCAGGCAGCAGTTCTCCACTCAGAAGAATTATTCAGTAGATTTCTTCCACCGATTTGTAACGCATTAACTTTATTTGTTGCATCCGTTGCCGCTGCATTTATGGCTTCACTTTTGGCGGAGGTTGCTTTATCCTCGGCATATTTTTTTGCAGCGGCCGCTATTGCATTCAGTACTGTTTGCTTTGCCGAATAATATGCTGTTTGTGTTGAAGCAAATGCAGCTGCAATACTAATATTTTCAGGACTTGCAGCACTGTGATTAGTTAATTGTGTGTTATAATTAGTAAAAGCTGTAACATAAGCTGTAGAGCTGACAGAATATTTTGCAGCATCCGCAACAATCTGGGTTTTCTCATCAGCTAAGGCTTTCTGCTCCTGTTTCAGTACGAGTTTTTCATTCGGAGAAATAACAGAATCTGATGCCCAGTTATTTAATCTGTCTCTTGCGGCAATCGCAACACTGTTTGCAGTATTTGCCTGATTCTGTGCGGATGAAGCGGCACTTTTTGCAGTTGTTATGTCTGCTGCCACATCTTCAGGAGCAGGAGTCCAGTCTGCGGCCTTCGTACCCTCAACGAGCATGGGACAAGCAATATTAAAAGTAACACCAGCAGTAGTTGCCCCAAACAATACAACATAGGAAGTAGGTATCTTATTTTCGATCTTTATTAATTTCCAGCTTGTTGTAATTGGAATATCTACTGCACTGGCGCCATCGCCCCCAATTCTGATTCTTAAATTTGTTGCTGCGGAAGCTATTACCCACATTGAAAAGGAAGCAGGATTGCACTGTTTTTTAGCTGTAAAATAAGCTCTGGAAGTATTAGCAGCCGTACCGGTTGCAGCGGTCTGGGTAACTTTTATTGTATTATTACCTAAATATTTAGTAGCGGTGTCGATAACGGCAGTTACACCATCAACTGACAATAGGCCGGTTATGGTGGATACATTGAAAGAACTGTTTAATATGTAATTTCGAACACCTACTTGAACGGCATTAACTTTATTAGTAGCATCAGTGGCCGCAGCCGAAATAGCATCGGTTTTTGCCTTATTACTTTTAGTTGTAGCATCATTTGAGGCATCAACTTTTACCTGATTAATGGAAGAATCTACATCTTCCGGGGCTAATGTCCAGTCGGTTGCTTTATTTCCACTCTCCAGTTTAAAATTCTTTATTGAAAGGTATTTATTTGTATCAGCTGTATCGTTAATACCAATTAGCCAAAGAATGTTAGTCCATGTATTATTGTCAACAGTAAAAGTATGACTATAACGGTGCCATTGGTCGATTCCTTTATTATTTATATATGGATATACAATTTGACTTGACGGCTCTTTTCTAAATCCTGCTCGTATTTGTTTGGCGTTAGATTTTGCATCAAAGGAAAAAGTATATGTCTGACCGACTTCTAAAGCAACGGTTAGTTTTTTATAAGTATTTTCCCAAAAATAGCAATGAGGAGTCGGTATAGCTCCAGTTGATTTTAAGTATAAATAGCCGTTTTCAATTATTAGCGTAGAATTATTTTTTGTCCATTGTACAGCATTATCATGTAATAATGATGAATTCAGCAAATAATTCCTACCCCCGATAGCAATCTCATTAATCTTGTTAGTGGCATCCGAAGCAGCCGCGTTTATAGCTTCGGTTTTTTTAGTGTCCGCATAAGTTTTAGCAGACGATAAAGCGCTATTGGCAGCATTAGTCCAATTCAGTGTTACTTCAGAACCAAATTCAACCTTTCCGGTAGCGGCATTGTATTTTATAAAGTGATTACCAGTACCTATTTGGGCATTTCCGGCATTGTCAACAAAGAAAGTTTTGTATCCATCCTTAAATCCATATATTCCGTTTACAGTTTCAGTTGCGATTGAACCTGATGCCTGAACAACGCTAAGAGGGAATTTCCCTATTGCAACCCCGGTTAATGTACCATTGCTATTTTTTACACCGGCATAAATTTTGGGCGTTATTACAGACTCAGAACCTATAACCGTTTTATTTGTATTCCAATCTTTTACCCAATCAAGTAAGTTTGCGTCTTTACCAGCTGCACCGGTTACACCATCCACACCTGTACGTGCTTTTGCATAACTGAATGAAACAGAGAAACTTTTCCCATCTACGGTTAAAGGTATGTCAATTATACCGTTTTCGGCCAGTGCTGAGCCTATACCAAATACAAATGTTACTGTTGTTCCGGATTTGGTTATAGTGCAACCCGCTACAATAGGTAAATTACCTATTACTGGTGTAATAGCTGTTTCGCCTTTTAATGCAGAAATAACTGTTGTAGTTGTAACCGCTGTATGTATACCTCCTTGTTTATCCGTGGAAATAACAAAGCTGTTACGTGTGGAGCTGATGGTATATGCGTCTTTCCCTGGCTGACCTGCTGTTCCTCCTTTAGCCTTAGACCACGATAGGTTAATATAATAAGTCTGGTTCTTAATAATGATAGGAATAAGGATAGTTCCTTGATCGGCTAAATTTGTGGTATTAGCTGATACGGTATAGGCTATGGTCTTATTCGTATTATTGACTGTTATAGTAGCGAAACCTGTTGGCTTTGAAACGGTGCCAATAGTGAAATCCGTAATATTTATATCATTCTGAGTAACCTTTACAGTTGAAGTAAAGGTTGCTGCTGTAGTTATAGTACCATTATTAGCGGCTGAAAATACATAGTCATTTATTGACTGATTTATAGTATAAACATCCGTTTGGGTAGTTATTGTTACCTGACCTCTTGCAATGAGTTGCTTTTCCATCTTGCGCTATTATATTCTTCTTAAGAATAGTGCAAAAAAATGGCGGCATGTTTATTGTTAGAGCGTTTATACTGGGCGATCAATAGATATATTTCCCGGATTTTAAATACTTTTGTGCAATTAATAAGAACTAATATGAGGAATACTTTATTTTTTATTTCAATTATAACTCTTGTTTTTACATCATGTAAAAATAATGCTGATAATAAAAAACAGGAAATCAAAGAGGAAAAGCAAACAGTACGTTATTTAAAGGAGTATGATAGTGCAGAAAAATATCCGGATTGGCCCGGAGGCAGGGCATTGAAATATTCTATAGATAAAATGTATCCTTCAAACGATTTAAGTTCCATAATGGACAGTATTGTAAAGACAGATAATGGTAGGCACCCCATAATAGCTGTTAACTGGTTTTATGATGATAAATTTGGAACTGATGAATTCTCAATGAATAGGAATTTATATGCAACATCCTTTTTTAATGGTGAAATAGAAACTATTAATAAAGACGAAAGCGAAGAATATTATAAAAATCACCCTAATGAAGGAGCCGAAAAAGAAACTATTGGTTCATGGCACGATAATGTTTTAAATGCAGCTATTTATATCAATAAACTGCCTGATAGCCAATTCCAACTGGAATATTTATACGGATTAAGCGGAAAAGTTGCTATTCCTTTGCTGAGAGATAAATTGAAGGGAAAAGAAATATATACAGTCGTAGGTCAGGAGGATGGTTTTCTTTCAATCGATCCCAAAGATGGTGCTTTAAGAGTGTATGACAAAAAATCGTTGAAGAATATTATTTCTTATAACAAATAAAAAAAGGGGGGAGAAATTTCTTTCTCCCCCGCATCCAGTCAGACTGTAAAGATAATGTTTCAGGATAAGGATGCTTAGCGGTATTCCATTACAATTTTTGTTTCCATGTGTTTTGCATAAAGCCAAGATAGATAAGTAAATCAACCGATACCGGAATCATGACTATCTGGTCTACTTGTAATTTATTTCCACATCCATTATTAAAGAGCATCAAAACGCATAGTCGTATTCTTCGCTGAATGAGCTCTTAAAAATTAATCCTTATTACTATACATCCTCAACTGGCTTCTCAACATAGTGTTTTTAGTCGTATGTATCCGTGTTGGCACGGTACTAAAAAAAATGTTTAGTTTGGTTTGTCAACTTGGTGTTTATTATGAAAAGTAGTGTTTTTAGTTAACATCCATGTTATAAACAAGGAACTTTCAGAGGCTGAACTCATCCAGTCATCTTCTTTTTCATCAGATTCAACAGCACTGTCATCGAAAGAATAAGCCTTAACACACATTCCAGTTTCATCAAAGGTCAGGGAATATGTTAAGCCATCTTTTCTTGTTTCTAAAACAAATTCCGGTTCATCATCAAAGACAATCCCGGTAGGGAATATCTTGTGTATTTGAAGCATTGACATGCCAATATATTCTTCTCTTACGGTATGGTTTTCAGCTTCTTCATACATTGCTAAAAGACCTCTGAATCCTAATTTGTGTTCATCCATATCATCCATAATAACTCATAGTTTGTTTGTGATCTAAAGCACACAGGCGGTTAAGCCTGTGTGCGCCGCTCATCCTTACTTCCATACTTCATTGCGGCATTTAGAGTTCAATTAGGTTTTTAGGCGGTTTCCCAGTAAAAGACTTAACTTTGAGTCTTCTTCTATCCCTCGTTACAATTACTATTTGATATATTTATATGCTTTTTGACTATCCCGTAAGTAATGTATAAACCATCTAAATGAATTAGATTATATTAATCGTAATCCATTAATATTAATTTTTTATATTTGCAAAAGTAAACTAAGGTTTGTAGTATGGCAAATTAATTTATTGGTAAATTTATCCACTGTAAATCAATTAGTTAACTAAAAGAAAGAGGCGCTATTA